>Ga0209491_10003827_pt1 | contig 24157 bp, 11 predicted proteins | sample BON02_FD_187213 | JGI IMG/M metagenome (GOLD analysis project Ga0209491, IMG submission 187213) | Freshwater microbial communities from Lake Bonney liftoff mats and glacier meltwater in Antarctica - BON-02 (SPAdes) (version 2) | ecosystem: Environmental > Aquatic > Freshwater > Ice > Glacier... | reverse complement strand
ATTCCGTCACCATTCACATCTTGATATTTATAATCTCCTGGGAGCTCACGGATATTTCCTAAGCTACCGTTTTGAACAGGCGCATTGAGGATCTCCTCTTGATTGGCAAACTGTCCTTGATATTGGAAACCCCAAACTGCGTCGTTGTTACGATTTAGGTTTCCGTTTCTCCAGCGATCCATGCTATTGAGGAACTCACCTCTCTCTACATAGATATTTTTGGTACGGGCATAGTTGAAATTACCACTGACACCATAACGGAATCCATTAACTTCATTTTTATAAGCCAGCATGAAATCCAGGCCTCTTACTTGATCCGAATTGAGGTTTTCCTGTGGAAGATTTCCTCCAAACGTATTAGGAAGGGATTGATTTCTATACGCTAACAGCCCATCTCTATTTCTCTGGTATACATCAAATTCCATAGCGAATCTTCCATCCCAAAGACCTAGGTTAAAGCCCAAATCAAGAATCTCAGAAGTAAACCAAGTAAGATTTTTATTTACTATAGATGGAGATCCGGCACCGACGGTGTAGGTACCGTTGTTAAATTCGTACCCCCCTCCACCAGTGGTAGTATATCCACTGACAAACTGGAAAGGATTTCCAGCATCTTCTCCTACTACACCATAGGATCCACGTATTTTCAAGTCAGAAAGCCAAGATGAAGTTCCACTCATGAAACCTTCATCGGATATTCTCCAACCCAACGATCCTACAGGAAAAAAGCCCCAGCGGGAATCTGGATGATATCTATACGAGCCATCTTCACGGAAAGAGAATTCTATCAAGTACTTATCCTTGTAGTCATAATTGAACCTACCCACAAATGATACTCGTGCTGTCTGTTCTTCTAATCCTCCAGCCTGCTGATTATTTAAACCTGCAAAATTAATCTGGTCTGTGGTATAAAAATCATAAAATCGCCGCGCTGACACCCATCTTGACCAAGTTTGCTGTTGCTCAAAAACCAGTACCCCACCTAAGTTATGGTCTTCATTTATCCTGGTGTTGTACGCAGCCTGTGCTTGTAAGGTGACCCGGTTGAAATCTGAACTACGATTAGAAATATTAGAATTCCCATCTCGCTGCTTCTGTACTACATAATTATCATCATTAGAATCATAATTATACAAATTGTATCCTTTGAAGAGGTTCTTGTTCAAATTGGCAGTAAAGTCATACGCTACCAAACCTTTGAATGTCAACCCATCCAAAAAAGGCGCATTATACTTCAATGCAACAGAGGATTGGATGTTTTTATCCGTGGTCTCATTGTACCCTGTAAGATCTCTTTGCGCCAAGGCTACAGGATTTTGACCTGAACCTACGCTGGAAGGATATTGAGGATTTCCATTGGCAAAGGGCTGTTCTATAGGCAACGTAGTCCGAGTACCTTTGAAGATGTTGAAGAAGTTCTCTCCCGGATCAGAACGCTTATCTATTTTTCCCGCAATAAAAACCTGCGTTTCAAGATTTTCTGTGAGTTTGGCAGTAATGTTTGATCTCAGTGTATAGCGCTTATACTTAATGTCATTGGATTGGAGCAGGCCTTGCTCGTTATAATATCCACCGCTGAGGAAGTAATTCACCTTCTCGTTCCCTCCGCTGGCACTCAGGTTTTGCTGATACTGCCATGCTTTATCTTTGAGTGTCTCATTATACCAATTGGTTGATTCGTATCCAGGAGCTCCAGAGCTGTAATTTTTTAGAATTTCCTGAGAGTAAAATGGCGCCCCAGTTCCAAAAAGTGCGGCTTCATTTCTCATTTGAGCCCATTGGGAAGCGGAAGCCATTTCAGGCACGCCCGTAGGAGTTTGAAAACCCACGGTTCCATTGTAATTAAACTTTGTCACCCCAGCAGTTCCTTTTTTGGTAGTGACGATAATCACACCGTTAGCAGCGCGTACGCCATAAATAGCTGCTGAAGCGTCTTTCAAAATAGAGATGCTTTCGATATCGTCTGGATTCAATCGTTGAAATTCACTTCCTCCATCTCTTGGGATACCATCGATGACATACAGCGGAGATCCTCCGAACCCACGAATATTAATAGATGTGTTGAATTCACCAGGCTGACCGGAGTTCTGTCGGATCTGAAGTCCTGGCACCTTTCCCTGCAGCTTCTGTGCAAGGCTTGAGCTAGTAGTAGTCTGAATCTCTTCAGAAGAGATATTACTGATCGCACTGGTCAGAGATTCTTTCTTTTGGGTACCATAGCCGATTACGACCACCTCTTCCAGACCAGAAACATCTTCCTCTAGGGCAATAGAGAGTTGACTTTGATTTGCTATTCGAATACTTTGCTTTTTGTACCCTATAAAACTAAAATCGAGCACGGCTCCTTCGACTGGAACCATAAGCTGAAATGTGCCGTCAATATCTGTCACGGTACCTGTAGCGGTACCTTGCAAAAGCACGGTCACACCGGGAACTGATTGTTGTTTACTATCCAGAACTATTCCGGAAACTTGCTTTTTCTGACCTGAATCAGTTTGCGCACTCGCTAAGAAGGGAAGCATCAAAGCCAAAACCACTGGTAGGTGGAATTGGAAGAAAACCTTCCTGAGTAAGGGGCTGTTTTTTTTCATGTTTTTTAGATTAAAATTGGGAATTGTTAGCGGTCAATTTTCACTTGTATTGAGCTGTTGCTTATGAAAAGTGAAGTAAAAATCATGTTTCATTAGCTACCTATTTTGGGTATGACGTATGGAAATTATACGTGCTGATTTGGCCTAATTCTCTACTAAATCAGCTTGATCTAATAGGTGACAAAGCGGGGTTTAGCAAGACTCTTTCTTCCCAAAAAAGGCAAAGTGATAGCGTAAATTCAGGACGGAAATCGTACTGACTCAATCGATTGAAAAATCTGAAGACGGTTCTCTGAATAGCGTGTTGAGTGTAAATTATTCATTTTGGGTTCAGTTAGTGGGTTAATCATAAACTGTCCTAAATGAAGCGCAGCGCAATTAATTTGGAATTAATAATCGCTTAACAAAGCGGGGAAATGAGAACAAAGTCAAAAAAAAGTGAAGAATACGACAATAATCTCTGTTTTTGAGAGAGTAGGATTACTCATGCTATCAAATCGCTGTATCAAGAATGATGAGCCAAAAATTCAGAATTTGAATTAAAATCACTCAACACCAGAAATACCATATTCAAATAATAGGGCACACTACAATTCTTTACTAGGTTTATATTCGTTAAATCTAGTAAAGACAAGAACCCAAAGTTTCCTTTGAGGAAGTAGATTCAAAGCAAAAATATACGTGAACAAAATCAAGTTCCTTTTAGTAATACTTTTCACTCAGCTTTTATGGTCAACTGCCGAAGCACAAATCGGATTAAATTCTGGATTATACTTCAATTCCCATGAAGTAATCCAGGATGAGAGAACTTCCTTAAACCTGACACCTGAGCACTCCTTAACAATCAAGACCAAGCTTGTGTTGAATTTTGATATTCAATTCAGAAAGCGTGATGGATATTACGGGTATATTTTCAAGATGCTCGGAAATGAATCAGTTCCTATCGATCTGGTTTCAAATCTTGCTTCTGAAACAGAAAACTTCTGGCTTGTGGTGGGAGACCAATCGGTACTTTCTTTCTATTGGAAAGATCTGGGTGGAGTGATCTATAATGAGTGGGCAAAAATCAAAATGACTTATACGCCTCTCTCAGGAGAATTCAGCCTGAGCATCAATGGAATTGAGAAAAAAGCTGTTTTAAAAGACTTCACAGGTTTAGATAATTTTCAAGTAATATTTGGCGCTTCCAAAGTCTCCAAAATGCTAAACAGTGATGTTTGTCCAATGACACTAAAAAATGTATCTATTAGTGATTCAGATGTATCTATTAGAAATTGGCAGCTAAAGATGCATGCCAAGGTTCTGGTTTTTGATGAAATCAAAGGAGCGGTAGCCGTGGTGAAATTCCCTAACTGGGAAATCGACAAGCATATTTATTGGACAAAGACCAAATCGATACTAATGCCGGAGATTCTCGGGATCACCAGCAATCTATCCTCAGATTCTATTTTCATCGTTGGACTGGATCAACTCAAATTGTACACTTCGGAAAATGATGAAACATCGACTTTTCAATACCAATCTGGAAACCCGTACCCCTGTATTGAAAACAACATCGTTTATAATTCCAATACAAAAGAAATCTGGTCTTATTCCTTCGATACAGTTGCAATTAATAAACTGGATCTCAAAACCTTCAAATGGAGTGCGGCCCCTGACACCTGCCCAGAGCCTGATCTATGGCATCATGTTCGGCTTTTCAATGAACCTCAAGAGGAGATTGTGACTTTTGGTGGCTATGGTCATTATACCTACAAATCCAACATCCTAGCATTAAAAGATGGCGCATCGGCTTGAGACTCTTTAAGCAAATCAGATCAAGTACCTCCAAGATACCTGAGCAGTATGGGCTGGATGGATGAGAATACTATTTTGATTTTTGGAGGATTTGGAAGTACTACAGGTAATCAGGGAATAAATCCCAAGCATTTTTATGACTTATATACACTAGATCTACGAGACAAAAACATAAAGAAAATCAGAGAAATCAAAGGAAGATCTACGCCTTTCGCACCAGCTGCAAATGCTATAATCACTAACGATAAATCAAGCTTTTATACCTTGATCTTTAATAACATCAATTACAATACTCATCTACAACTGGCTGAGATAGGTATTGACAAGGAGGAATTCAGAGTCTATAAAGATTCAATACCCTATAATTTTCTGGATACTGAAAGCTGGGCAGGTCTATTTCTAAACAGTTCAGAGTCAAAACTAATTGCAATCACGCGTACAGATAGCTTGATAGAAATCTACCAACAAGCCTATCCCCCATTATTGAAAAATGAGGCGATGCAACCTACTAAAGATAAATCCAGTAAGTCAACGCTGCTTTTCTTTGTCATTGGAATAACTCTAATCGTAGGTGGTATAATAGTTTATAAGAGGTACGGAAAGAAATCACTCATACCTAAACCTATTGAAGATCATAAAATAACTATACCGGTAAAATCAACAGTTGTAATCAAAAAGAAAGTTACATCAATCATTTTGATGGGAGGTTTCCAGATCTTTGATAATAAGGGAGATGACATTACAGGACTGTTCACTCCTACTATTAAGCAGCTTTTTCTACTCATTTATCTTTCGAGTATTTTGGATAAAAAGGGTATTTCTTCAGAATTGCTTACAGAATTACTTTGGAGTGACAAGTCTACCACAAGCGCCAGAAACAACAGGAATGTCAATATCAGCAAACTCAGACTGATCCTCGAGAAAGTTTCTTCTGAACTTCTTCTGACTCATGACAACTCGTTTTGGAAAATCGAACATGATAATTCCGTTTATTCAGACATTTTGGATTCACAGCGATTAACCAACAAAGTCAAATCCAACTCAGTCCTGACAAATCAAGAAACTGAGCGATTACTGGAAAACTCAGCGAAAGGAGGAATCTGTCCCAGGCTACAAACAGATTGGATGGATCAGTTTAAAGCCTACTATACCGCACTACTTTTAGATGCCTTATTTGAATTATTACATGGTACTAAACATCATCAGCTTATCGCCAAGATCTCAGATTCAATCCTGAAGTTAGATCCGCTGAATGATGAAGCCTTGAAAATGAAATGTCAGGCTCTTTTCAAGCTTGGAAAAAAAAGTCAGGCCTTGAGCACGTATAATCAATTTTGTAAAGACTATATTAATCTGTTAGGGCAAGAGTTTGACAAAGGATTTAACGAGTTAATAGAGGGTGCGGAATAAAGCTATTTACTATTATTCTTCTGGCTTAAACCCAGATTATTCTGGATTAGATTTCTGTGAGGTAGCTTCCGGAAAAATAATTGAGAAATTGATTAATGCATAAATTGAATATTCTGTCCAGGTTAACCATCCTTTCACAACGTGTATTTCGGAACTATATCCCATTCCTATTATCGATTTATAAGTCTTATTTTACAAATTAATTCGAAATTGAATTTTTTCTCGTCACCTAGTTGACTACTTAAATCACTATGATCTCCGAAATCAATTCATTCTTCCTAATATACATAATTGTATAGATTGGCTTGAGGCATAAGATACTACGACTAGCTGGGGTTTTAGAAAAATGAAAAATATGAATATCTTATTATTTAGTAGTTTGTAGGATAAAATATGAAAAGTTTTAATAAGCCTAGTTTACTCAAAGCGCTGCCACCAATACATAATGGAAATTGGTGACAGCGCTTTTAGTGAATAAATACAATGAGAACTAGTAGCTCGAAATTCGACTTTAATTTTTGATAAACCTCTTAGTCTCGTAAACAAATACTTTCCCCATAATCCTGATGAAATATATTCCGGAACTATACCCACTGACATCAATAGTTATTTTCTCGATATCAGTGTTTGTCTCTATCACTTTTAATGAGTTCCCTTCTATACTATAGATCTGTATTTCAACATCTTCGCCCTTATACATTTTCTGAAGATAAATATTTAATACATCTGAAGTTGGATTTGGTCCTATCTCAAAAGTATACTCTTGCTCTCCAAATGTATCATAAGAATTGGTGTTAGCTACTTTAGTTAAACTTAACACTTCTACCTGAACACTATCAACTGCTATTTCCACACCAGACTGGAATGCTTTCACTTTAATCACATTTATACCTGCTTCCAATGGATTTGCATCCAGGTCATAAAATAAAGTCTGGCTAGTCCCTTGCTTCACTTCTCCCACAAACACCACTAAACTATCATAAGAAGATTCTAACATTCCTGATCCTACTTCTATAGAAATTGTGTCAGATGATTCAAACTGCTGATTTTCTATTGGACTAACCAATGCCATCGTACTTCCGCTAGTTTTGGCACCCCAATTATTTACCACTATGACGCTGATTCTCGTTGATTCAGCGGTTAAGCCTTCTTGATCAAACACCTTCGTTTTGATGATATATGCTCCTAATGGTGCGTTATTCACAGTAATTTCATACGGAGCACTGTTCTTAATACCTATCAAAGTTTCATTTGCAAAGAACTCTACTTTAGCTATTTTATTCTCTGGGTCAGATGGATTAGTTTTGATAGTTACACTCTGTCCCACCACAAAGGATTGGTTCCGCCAAGGAGTTACTATAGAAATCGATGGGGCTTGATTTGCTGTAACTGTAGATTTCACAGTTATACTAATTCTAGATGATTCAGCCGTCAACCCTTTATCATCAAAAACTTTCGTCTTCAATATATGAGTACCAAGAGGTGCATTTTGCCAAAACACTTGAAAAGGAGCATTTGTTACTATTCCTATCATCTCATCACCATAGAAGAATTCCACTTTTTCTATTTTATTTTCTGGATCTGAAGCATTCGCATTTACAATTATATCCTGTTCCAGGAAGAAACTTGCGTTTTGCGCCGGCGAAGTTATGGAAACACTAGGAGCTTGATTTTCTACTGATGAAGCCTTTACTGAAACTGTAATTCTAGATGATTCAGCTGTCAACCCTTTATCATCAAAAACTTTGGTCTTCAAATTATGTGTGCCAAGTGGCGCTTTCTTCCATATAACTTGATAAGGAGCACTAGTCACTAGGCCTATCATCTCATCACCATAGAAAAACTCTACTTTAGCAATTTTACCTTCTGGATCTGACGCGTTAGCTATTACAGTTATATCTTGCCCTCCGGAAAACATTGCATTTTGTGAAGGCGAAGTTATGGAAACACTAGGAGCTTGATTCTCTACTGATGAAGCTTTTACAGAAACCGTAATTCTAGATGATTCAGCCGTCAACCCTTTATCATCAAAAACTTTAGTCTTCAAATTATGTGTGCCAAGAGGCGCGTTCTTCCATATCACTTGATAAGGAGCACTAGTCACAAGGGCTATTATCTCATCACCAAAGAAAAATTCTACTTTAGCAATTTTACCTTCTGGATCTGACGCGTTAGCTGTTACTGTCACATCCTGCCCTGTGGAAAATATTGCATTTTGTGAAGGAGAAATTATAGAAACACTTGGAGCTAGGTTATCTGGATTGATTATCCCTTCAGAAGGTCCATTTAACACCTTTATAGAAACAACATTAGATTCGGTACTTAGATCGGCTGCATCATAGACTTTAGCTTTCACAGTATGATTCCCGATTGAAGCATTTTTCCAAGAATATTGATATGGTGCTGTTGTAGAATTTCCGATTAAAACATTATCAGCATAAAACTCTACCCGCTTAACCTCTCCATCTGGATCAGCAGCATTTGCTTTTATTAGAATATTATCTCCAAAAGCAAATTCCTGATTTTGAAATGGTTCAGTAATAGTAATGGTTGGTGCTTGATTACTGCTTGCGGGACCATCTGCAATTTTCGCTAGTAATACAGAACCGTATGCAGGAATATTAACTGATCCAGTGAAAACTTCACCTTTGCCACTTTTAAAGGTTCCGGATAATGGATAACTAACTACATTATTCGAGAAATTATATTGAAAGAATATCTGCTCTTGAGTATTAATAGGCTCCACAATAACTTTTGAAATTTTCAAGTTATCAATAAGCATATTTTGTATAGTCTGTGGAAATCTAAATACAATACTTTCATTTCCATTACTGACATTGGCCTTTAAAAGCAACTTAACTTTTTTAACATCTCCAGAAGTAACAAAATTGAAAATAGTACCATCTTGATTCTGATTGAAGGTTTTCTCAAGAAGAACTTCAATCGTTTGGTCAGGAGATACACTCTTAGTATCAAATTCCACCAGAATTTGGTCTCCAGATGATACAGACCCTATTTGTATATAGGCAGAACCCTTAGTATAGGTAGAAGGACTAATTTTCCATGATCCACCAGAAATACCAGATGAAAGTTCTGAGACTGCATTATAAACACCAGACACAATACTTAAATTCGAATTAAAATCATTCTCTCTTATCGTGTTTGATGACTTCACCACATATTTCTCCAAATTAAAATCTGGTTTGATAGAATTCCTGTCAAATCCGAATTCACTAATCCAATTTTTGAGACTTCTTTTTTGTCCTAGAACACCATCCTTTGGACTCTGGCTTCTAAGTACAAGATCAACTCCATAAGGATCCAAAAAGTAGTTGTTGTTGGAAACGCCGATTTGATTTATATCATTATCAGATGATGCGATAGCATATGGTAATTCATTGTCATATACACTGGAAAATTGATTTCCTTCCACACGAACATTTCTAACAGGGGTGCCCAAAGCGTCATGTGTTATTTGTAGTTGTAAAGGCGTCTTATAAAATAAATTATCAATAATTTCAATATTCTTATTATTGTGGATATAAAGACCTTTTGCGCTTATTTCAGATATAGTGTTTTTATGGATCTTTATACCCATCGCATTATCATCGATATAAATTCCTTCAGCCAATTTATAGTTAACATTCGATCCTGCGACAGCTCCTATACCTCTCAGTATTATATTACCCACTATCTCTCTACCGGTATTATTCATCCCGGTCAATCCGTCAGAATTAGTATAAATACCTCCCCCATCCTGTTTATATAAACAATAGGTATCAATAAGATTATTTTTAATTACCGTATAATTACCTCCAAAGTGTATTCCATTAAAACCTGTATTGTATATTCTATTTCTGGTTATTTGCGAGTTATTAGCATCCGCTGCAATATAAATTGCTTCACCTTTCAAATCACTACTACTAGCCATACCTTGAAATGGCATCGTATGATCTATAATATTGTCTTCAATTATAACACGAGGAGTTCCGAATTGAAAAAATAATGCTCCGCTCAGTGAATAATCTATCGAGTTATTTCTCACTACCATGTCGGGAGTTGCGTTGGCATAGACAGCATTATCTCCAGCGAATAATAGCTGATTATTTGTTATTTGAATATTACCAGAATTTTCAATATGTATCAAATTTGAATTTGAACCCTTCAAACTCAAATTATTAAAGCTTATATCCTTAATATACTTATTAATTCTAATCAAATTATCTCTAGTTGCAACTTGAACATTCAAGCTATTAGGGTTCTGACTACCAAAATATCCATAAAGCATTTTATCAGATTTGGAATATGCCCATTCCCCGGATTGATCAAGTGTATTAATATGATTTTGCACGAAATAACCCAAAGTCCTTTGAGGATAATAAACTGTATTTGAACTTGCTAAAAAATTAACAGTTGAACCAGAATTATATGAAATCTGGTGTCTATCAATAATCCAGTTATTTTTTCTAATTACAATCTCCCCACCGACCAAATTGGTAGGTAAATTTTCGCCTTGAATACTTAGCGAACTATTTACCGAAGATATAGTCAAATATCCATCGTTACTGGAACCTGAATTTGGATATCTACCAAACTCTTTTATTTGATCGTTAATTGAGAATATTTGAACGGAGCCTCCATCCATGACGGACAAAGCAGCCTCATATATTCCACCTCCTCTTGAAACCCAATTGGACACACGCACCATAGAAGTAATCACAGGTTTTTCTCCTGATCCATAGGAGGTGTAGGTGATGGGATTGCCAGGACTACCTCCCCGTGTAATAATGATAGATCCATAAAAAGTATCTCCGCTTTTAAATAAAATCCTATCTCCTGCTTTCAACTCATAAGAAACTGTATTAAGCTTATCAATACTCCTCCAAGGAGTAGCTGAGTTTTGAGCTTGAGAAGAAGATCGGTTATCATCTCCAGAAGAACTAGAGAAATAATAATCAGAAGCTAAAGAAGAGGTAATAGAACCTATTAATAACAGCATAGTTAAAAGTAGATGTACTTTTTCATTTGGCTTGCGTGTTAGAAGAGCAGCTAAGTTTAATTTCATATATAGGTTTCGAATTGGGGTGGTTATTTCCCAAACCACCAAGTTTCTTGCCAGCAATCACCCCATGTTGCGCAACCAATTACTTTGAAAATTTGTAGATGAAAAAAATAATTGTTAAAAAATAGAAAAAAAAGAGAAATTTTTGAGCACAAAATTCAATTTTTAGAAAAAATAAATACCATCAATAATTCTGATTAACTGCCATAAAACCATCAAATTTTTAGAAATTTTAATTTTATTAAAAATTAAATTCTGAAATCATGCAAGTTAAAGCTTTTAAAGCTAAATAAGTAAAAGTCAAGTCTCCACTTGGAAGGTGAAAATTGGCACTATTAAAGAATACTATAAAAATAATTTCACTAACAAATTATTGCGCTTCAAATACCTAAAAATTACATACAAAAATAAGCAACCATCTTTTTAAAGAACAACTCAAACAAACCAAAATGAGGTTTTCCAAAACTTAAATTAATTAAATCATATTAATAATGGAATAAATTCATTTCAAGATTTTTGAGTTAAAAAAAGTGTTCATTTTTTTTAAAATATTATATCAATATTTATTCTATCAAAGAGTACTGGTAAAAAGTGTAGACCATTACCACACATCGTGGAAGCATTCCCTAAACACAAATATTAGAATCAACAATCAAAAGCCTTAACTAAGTCTAATTCCTACGATAATCCTTTTTTAGTCAACTAATTACAAGGTCAATCCAAAGTTAATGTTAGTATTTACGATTCTGCCGTCTCTGGTATTCTGAAAAAATAAATACGGCTGTCATCTATGCAAAAGTGTTTATTCAAAAAGTGCGAGCCCAGTAAATTTCACAAAGTAAAATTCTAATTATTTAGGTGAAATATCGCTAACTATCCTATGCGATCGAACTGGGGACATTATTAGATCAAATTTGGAGAAATTGACTAATTGATTTTTACTAGCAACACCGATTGAAATGGGCCCACTATAATAGAATCTTTAAACACTTTGCCTTTCCCATCCTTATAAATTCCAGATAACGAAAACTGGGTGTCTTCCTCTGAGTAATTATATCGGAAAAAAATCTGATTTGAATTCTCCTCTCTAGTTACTTTCGAAACTTTTATATTATCAATAATAACTGTTTTTGAGTTTGCTGGAATTCTAAAAACTAGACTTTCTTGATTTGAGTCAATGAGAGATTTAAGATACACACTCACTCTTTCTCTCTTGAGCGATGCCTTGAAAAAAGAAATTGCAACCTCTTGATTGGTGTTAAAAGATTTTTCAAGAAAAAGTTCAAGGGTTTGATTTTCAAGCCCACTTTCGACGTCCAACTCAACTAATACTGTTTCATCGGCTACTACCTGGCCAATTTGAATATAAACCAGAGCTGCCTTTGATGAGTTTGGATTTACTTTCAATGAACCATCCTTAGGACTAGAGTCATTCCAGCTTGAAACCGCATTATATGTGCCCGAAATTGAATTAACATCAGCGTCAAAATCAACCTCTTTGATTAACTTTTCTTTAATAATTTTATACTTACTTAAACTTAAGTTTTGCTCTTGTGAAGATTCATCAAAACCAAATGTATCCGTCCAATCATCTAAATTTCGCATTTTCGATTCGGGGAAATCCGAATCTTTAGTTTCAAAAAGGAATTCTCGATTATAAGGGTTTAAAAAATAATTATTGGAACTAAAACCTATTTTATCTATATCATTTTTTATTGAGTACACTCCATAGATTATTTCTCGATCTCTAGTACTTGAAAATTCGTTATTCTCTATTTGGATATCTTTAATGGGATTTCCCAACATATCATGAGATAATTGTACTTGAACGTCACAGTCGAAAATCAAATTATTAACTATCTCTACAGTGTTGGCATTATGTAAATAAATGCCTTTACCATTGACATGAGCCACGGTATTTCGCTCAATTTTCACACCTCGGGTATCATCGTCCAAATAAATACCTTCAGCAATTCTATAATTTTGGTTTGTTCCCTCAACTGCTCCGACACCGTTCAAAACTATATTGCCTACAATCTCTCTCCCTGAATTATTCATGTCGACAAGGCCATCAGAATTCATATAAATACCTCCCCCATCTTGCTTCCGTAGACAAAAATTTTCGATAAGATTGTTCTTAACGATTGAATTATTTCCCCCGAAATGAATCCCAGAGTAACCTGTATTAATAATTCTATTTCTTATGATCTGTGAATCCCCAGCATCCCCTGCGATATAAATACCAATTCCAGTTAAATCGCTGTTATTTGCCATGCCGGGGAAAGGCATGGTACTCTCAATTAAATTATTTGAAATAATTGACCTAGGTGTTCCATGCCAGAAAAATATTGCTCCACTTAGAGCATACCTTATTTCATTGTTTGTCAAAGTGAAATCAGGAGTACTATAACTATATACTGCATTTTCACCTGCATATTCCATTAGACAGTTATCGATTACTATATTCGAAGACTTTTCAATATGTATCAGATTTTTGTTTCCTCCCTTAAAATGGAGGTTCTTAAAAGAAATATTCCGAACAAGTAAGCCAGTAATAACTAGGTAGTCAGAAATTGCAACTTCAATACTTTTCTCGGACGGGTTGCTATCATTTAAATAGATAGATAAATTTTTCTCATCTTTTGAATAAGACCATTCACCAGGTTGGTCTAGTGTTTTTTCATGATTCTGAATAAAATACCCAAAACCTTCAACTGGCCTATATGTTGATTTTCCTACATTCCAATAATCGACTATACCTCCTTTAGATTGTTTAATTGGATAGCTATCAATGACCCATTGATTTTTCCTAATTACTATTTCTCCTCCCTTTGCATCGAAAGGAATTTCTTTCCCATTTATACTGAAGTCATTATTGAGAGATTTTATGGTAAGATAACCCCCATTAGCATCGGTGACATTTGGAAATCTTCCAACTTCTTTCAGCTTATCATCAATTAATACGATTTTAAGTTTACTCGACTCGATATCTAAAATTTTTGATTGATATATACCATTTCCGATATAATCCCAATTTTCGATCTTGAGTAAAGATGTAATAATTGGCATTTCTCCTGTCCCATACGAGTCGAAAGAAATTGGTTCCCCACTTGTCCCTCCTCTAGTGAGTCTTATCGTACCTTGAAAAACATCACCTCTCTTAAAAAAAATCCTATCTCCAGCCTTTAGTGCATGTGATATTTCATTTAGCTTTTGGAGTGAGCGCCAAGGTGTAAGTAGAGATTGGGATTCATCAAATGTATACTTATCCTTTCCTGATGAAGAGGAAAAATAGTAATCTGTAGCAAAGACACTTTGCAGTGAAAGCAATAAAGATCCTGAACATATAAAAATGCTAATAAAAATTTGTCTAGTTACAATTTCACACATACAAATTTAGATTGACTATGTATTGGTCTAATTGATTAAAGCAGAAAGGTGGATATTCCGGACAATACTGACCCCCGTTCCGGGCATACTGACCCCCCTAAAATGGGTTTGGTCCTACAATCTATTATACTGACAATTTTACATTTTTTTTCTAAGACTTTCTCCCTTTAACTCTATTCTGTAGGAAGAATGGACCAATCTATCTAGAATAGCATCTGCTATTGTTTCTTCGCCTATGATATCATACCAGCTGGACACGGGTAATTGACTGGCGATTACTGTTGATTTCTTTCCATGTCTGTCTTCTATCATTTCCATAAAATCTATTCGTTGCTGTTGTTCAAGATGCGTCAGACCAAAGTCGTCAATGATTAGGAGGTCTGTTTTAGCCAGTTTGTCAAAGAACTTCAAAACAGTTCCTTCGAGTCTGGCCATTTTGGTTTTGAGCATCAGCTTCTGTGTGTTGAAGTAAGCAACTTTATATCCCAGCACGCAGGCCTGATGACCCAGCGCAGACGCCAGGTAGCTTTTGCCACAGCCGGTTGCTCCTGTGATCAGTACTGCATCTCCGGTTGTGATATATTCTCCCACGGCAAGACTTGTGAGCATCATATCATCAAGCCCCCTTATTTTGTCAAGCTTAAGTTCTTCCAGGGATGCTTTGTATCTGAATGCTGCATTCGTTTCAAGCCGTTTGAATCTCCTGTTATCTCTTTCGAGCTCTTCGGCCTGTAGCAACAGTTCAAGCCCTTCTGAGAGTGACAGACTTTGGTTTTTTCTTGTTTCCTTAATAGCTGTCCATGTTTTGGACATGCCGTTCAGCTTGAGTTTGGTAAACTGCGATTCGATCTGGTTTGTCATAGTTATTTAAAATTTATTGATTGTTGATTACTGTAATACGATTTACCCCTTACATTCTGATGCTTGGGCAGTGTGGTGATGCTGTTTTGGACAGACTCGTCTTCCATGTGGTTTTCTATGATGTTTTTGATAAACCTGTAAGAGAATACCCCATTCTCCATGGCAGTTTTGCATGCTTTTTCCAAAGCCCCGGTATCTGATTTTCGTGCAAGAGCAAGTAAGCCGTCGCAGGATCTGTAGACTTGCTCGGGGTATCTTTTCTGCTCAAAAAGCAGACATACATACTCGTGCAGGACTTTTGAGATCTTGGCTGAGAGGTTCCTGTAATACTCAGGACTTCTATCCCGGTAGTGCTGGTGGTGCGAACAGAGGTGCTCTTTGACTGTAGAGTAAGCGCCAAGTTTGAAGTTTCTGGAATGAACGGCTACTTTCTTGCCTTCATGATAGAGGTAGACCATCGATCTGGTATAGGCCACTTTTACCTGATGTCCCATAAGGGTATGAGGGACACTGTAATAGTGTTTGTCGACAGAAAGATAGATGTGGTTGTTTTTGGCAACTTTAAGCATCGAGTAGCTGCGAAGCTCAAAACGGTCAACAGGTAGCTCGGTCAACAGGGCTTTTTCATCTGCGATAAACTTCTCTTCCCTACAGTAGGGCTTTTTCTGCATTCTTGTCTGATTATGTGCCTTTACGTTCAGTTGGATTGCCTGATTGAGGGCTGTCATATCGAAGAACTGCATATTCCTGAGCTTGGCATAGACCCTTGAATAAAGGATCTTCACCTGGTTTTCTACCAGTGCTTTATCCTGAGGCTTTCTCACCCTTGCAGGAAGTACCGCTGTTCGGTAGTGGTTGGCAAAATCTTCAAGGGCTTGATTGATATCAGGTTCATATCGATCTGCTTTAATCACAGCTGCCTTCAGGTTGTCAGGTACCAACAGCTGAGGTACGCCGCCTAAATCTTCCAAACACCTGCTGAGTGCGTAAAGAAAATCAGCTATACGCTGCGAGGGTACTGCAATGGCAAAAGCATAATCAGAGTAAGGAAGGCAGGCCACAAAAAGCTGACAGGATATCACTTCTCCGGTCTCTCCAGCTATATAGGGAATGGTTTTTCCTGCAAAATCTATAAAGAGCTTCTCTGCGGGTTTATGATCCAGCACCATCGTCGGTTTGCCTTTTGCGGCTCGCTGCTGATCCAGGTGAAAACAGAATTGGGAATAGCTATACCCAGCCGGATCGGACTGTCTGTACTCTTCCCATAGCAGCATTCTGGTAACTCCAGTCTTTGCCAACTCCTTTTGGTAATAGTCAAGATTGGCTTTAAAGTAATCATACCTTGAATCCTTGTAGGAAGGATTCCCCGGATGAAAAAGCGTGTATAATTCAGGCTCGTCAAGGCTTAGAAGCGTCTCTGTTGTCATCTTCTCAGCTCTTTTGCCTGTCAGCAACTTATCAAGCTTGAAAAGGTATGTCTTGACGGTATTCTTACTGATCGCCAGAATACCTGCAATGGTTTTGACTCCTTTGCCCTGTCTGTGAAGTAGTATCAATTGTTTTATCTGACTCATTGGTTTTGGTTTTCCAGCCATTGGATTGTAGTTAGCGGTTATCGAAAGTGTCCGCTAAAAAACCAAAACCATTAATCAAAAGGGTCAATATCCGCCGGAATCTTGACTCAAAGGGGTCAGCATGCTCCGAAATCTTATCAAAATCCTTACGTTAGGGGGTCAATATCCGCCGGAATGTCAGTCGAATCTGGCCAATCAAGCCACTTTCACTACTCAAAAACATTCCGCTTAAAAGGGGTCAGCATGCTCCGGAATATCCAAAAGGTCCTAATCCTGAGATAACAAATTAAAATATGCTTTCATAGTATTTTGGCAGGTTTTGCTCCAAGTATACTCTGTAGCATTTTGCTTCCCTTTTTCTACCAAGGTGTCAATAAGCACTGGATTTTTTAAGTCCGCCATTAACTTAATTATATCCTGATCAGTAGGGTCCTTAGATACAAACAGGGCTGTATCACCTAAAATCTCCTTAAATACTGGGATTTCGGAACAAATAACTGGTAGCCCAAATGCTTGAGATTCAATAACTGGTAGCCCAAAACCTTCATAAGCAGACAAAAGTACAGTAGCTGTATAGCTGTTATAGATGTCGGCTAACGTGTAAGCAGGATCATACTGATCAAATGTAAAATACCCTTCTAAGCCAGCACTCGAAATCTCTGCTTTTATCTCATCATAATATTCTTGATATACCGGACTGCCACGAAAATAAAAGTGAAAAGTATTTCCATAACCAAGATCAATCATTCTCTTGACCAATTTGATTACCTGAAGATGTCCTTTGTGAGGATGAAATGCAGCTACCACGCCAAACCGAATTATGCTATCTAACGCCATTGAGGAATCTGTAGAATACAACGTACTAGCCTGAGAGTAGCCCAATAGTATTGAGGATATTTTGGAATGAATACCTGCAAATCTGGATCTCACTTCAGCACTTGTAGTTTTAGAATTCGTGATTACTAAATCACTCGTCCTTACAGCTTTTGAGAGGAGTTCATTTAATATTTTGAACTTTAGCCGATCTTTTACTTTAAGATATTTTAAATACTCTGGTCTTTTGAGGTATAATTCAAACATGAAATCATGTACGGTCACCACATATTTACAGACCTTTCTTATTGGCATTTCACTTAATACGCGATGCAAAAGATCCATATTTTCCTGCTTAAGAAAATTGGGTAATCGCATTTGAAGCCAGTACATTCTGGAAAAGAAATTCTGATTATTTACATTAAAATACCGAGTGTCTAAATACTTTAATTCGAGATTTTTATACGTACTGGTATTGAGCAAAACAGTAATCTTACAAGATTGCCTAAAGCTCTCGCTACCACCTAAAAGTTCATCTATTCCTAGGATCAATTCTTTACCGTAAGTTGCAATTCCACCTCCAGCTCCACCCTTTCCCGGAACAATATTTGTCAAGTCAATGCATATATTCTTCATAATGAATTATTAGATCCTACTATTTAAAATTTCATCCAAATCTCTCACTAGTTCTTCAGTGATTTTTTCAGCATCAAATATTTTTCCAGTAGAATACGCATTGGTAGCAAAGTATTCATAATCAGAGAGAATAGTCTCAATTCCTTTCTCATAATCACCATCTAAATAATCCTTATCTAAGAGAATTCCATTTTCACCGTTTCTTATAAAACTAGGTATATCCCCTACACCAGTAGAAATCACTGGGACTCCTACTGACAGTGCTTCAGCAATTGCCATAGGAAAACCTTCAAATTCAGATGCCATCAAAAGAATCTTGGATGAGGAAATCTGTTCGATTAGGTTTCTATTATCAAGATTCCCTATCAATTGAACTTGATCTTCCAAATTCAACCCTGCGATCTTCTCTTTCAAAGCGGCGCATTGGAAGCCCTTTCCTGCAATTTTAAAAATATTCTTATTGCGAATTTCCAGAGGTAAAAGAGCATATGCATCGATCAGCCTACCTACTCGCTTTCCACTTTCTAATCTTCCCGCAAAGATAAATCCAGACCTAATTGTGTTATCCTTCAGTGCAAAATCATGAGAAATAGGGTTAAGGATTTTTTTCCGTCCTTCCATTTCATTACCAACTGTATAAGTGATCATGCTATTCTTTGAAATCGTTTTAGACATGTAATCAAAAACTGAAATAAAATATTTACCATACCAAAATCTAGACATAGAAACTGGATTATCATTTCCATGAAATACATGTACATATGGCATCCCAAATTTAGATACCACAAATGATCCCTCCGGACTGTGGGAAATTATAAAATCATACTTTTTAAGAGTGAAGTATTTAGAAAAAATATAAACCATATACAAAAAACGGTGAGGAATGAGAGTGAAATTCTCAAACTTTTCAGGCAGATAGAAATAGCTTAATTCATAATGTTTATTAAGATGAACATCCAAGTTCTTCACGAAAGGACCAATCCCACCATAGGAAGTTTCAAGAGAATTGGTCAAAAGTATTGCGACTTTAGTCATTGATTCTTTAGTTATTTTCATTCAACACAGCAAATAATTTCTGGCTTTCTGTCTTGTTATTAAACCTGTTTATAGCTACTATTCTTCCTTTTTCACCTATTTGACTGATTTTTTCTGAATGTTCAATCAAATAGGTAATGGCTTCAACCAAAGAGAGTAAATCCATTGGTTTAACCAAAATTGCATTTTCTCTATCAATGAGATAGTTGGAAACATCTCCTACGTTAGTGACAATTACTGCACGTCCAGTAGCTAAATATTCTGCGAGCTTAGAAGGAAACCCAGTATTAGCAGCACCAGAATTATCTCTTATAACACAAAATATATCACATGAATTAAGCAATTCTTGATATTCTCCAGAAGGAACGAACCCTCTGTAGTTTATTCTATTAGAGAATTTAGAAGCTTTTACAAGAATCATAAACTCATTGAAATCTTCTAAATTCTCTCCTTTACCAGTCAAAACAAGTCGTAACGAATCGTAATTTTCGCCAACTTCTTCGAAAGCTTTTAATAAAAAATCGAGACCATCTTTCTTCCCAAAAGATCCTCCATAAAACAACGTAATTACTTCCTTTTTCAAAAACTCAGATTTCTCAAATTTAGAAATATCCATCGTTACAGGAATAAATAAAATTTTGTCTCTAGTGGTATATGTCAAAAGCAATCGCTCTAAATGCGACGATATGACGATATTCAAATCTATAAAAGATTGGAAGTTCTTTAAGATAAATGTTCCACTCTGAATTCGAAGCTTATTTACAAGTCCTCCAAAGCTAGCTGCCTGAGAATTATCCTCAACTATATCCAATACAATTTTATATCCTAACATCTTTGCAAATACTAGAGGAATGATTGTTTTAATATCTGGAGTTTCATACAAGTAAAAGATATTTTTCTCCTTGGACACAAACTTACCGTGAATAAATAGTAGTGATTTGTAGAGGTAAGAAATTATTGAAAGTGGGCTTTTAAAATCCAAATTAATTTTAAGTTCATTCACACTATCTCGATCATCAATACCATCAGCTTGAAGAGCAAAATATAAATTATTTAGATTAACAGAAAAGTTGTCAAGCATAGGATATACTAGATTTCTTACCCTAACAGATCCTGCCATACCTTCTCTCAATGGGATTCCAAATACCAGTATATTCATTATATTATAAAGATTACTAAAAGATTATTTGAATTCACCTTCGCTATACAGATTCAAAAGCTTTTCAAATTCAAAATAAAATTGATTAGAAACGGACTTTTTTGAATGTCGTTTTTTAACCAGTATTAGAGCTTTTGCAGACATCTCGGATTTAGCCTCCTCATTGGACACAAATTCTTTCAACTGCTTATTGATCTCTTTAGGATTATCCTTATTTATCAAAAATGCCCAGTCATTTGTTTTACCGTATTGATATATAGCAGTTTCCTCAGGAGATAAGATTATTATTGGAGTACCACTAGCCATATATTCTGAGGCTTTAGTTGGCATAGAATATTTAAGAAATTTTATAGCCTTTTTAGAAAAATCACAGGGTAGTAGTAAGAAATCCATGCTTTGAAACAAATGAGGAAGTTTCTCATATGGGATTAACTGTTTATGGATAGTATATTCATAACTATCCGTCCACATCAATTCTTCCGCTGTTTGAATGTAAAATTTAATTTTGATGTCGCTGGTCAAATTATATAATTCAACGGCATCGGCGAAAGCTTTTAAAGAGGTGGAAATACCAAAGCCCGTTCTACCTGCATATAGAATAGAATACACTTGATATGAGAATCTCTCAACATCTCCTTTTAATAGCCAAACGTCCGTATCAACAGGATTATGGAATGTCTTAAACTTAGCACCATAACGTCTTTCGTACTCGAGCCCCATCAAGTCGCTTATACTCAAGCACAAATCTGCACGATGAACCAAATCACTATACTCTCCATTAACTTTTCCATTCCAATACCCTTTAGATAAGCCACTACTTCCTATTGTACTAAGCCAATCATCCATTTGATGTATCACAATAGGTACCTTTAACTTATCAATCAATTTAAGAGCAAAAAGAAGAGAATCTCTAGTAGAAACTTGTATGTAAAGGAGGTCAGGAGAAAACTCTTCAATCCAATTTAAGAGATTTGGACTTACCTCCATATTAGATATCACATGCATCAGCCCTGACCACTCCAAAAGAGGATATAAAACCTTATATATTAACAACTCCCGGAAGGAAGGTTTATAAGAAAATGAATCCTTATTTGGACTTTTAACTATAGGTATCTTCCCAGAAGGGGAATATCTCTGAAAATAGTTGAAAGGAAATCTATAATGAAATTCATCAGAGCCTATAAAATAATAATTATCGCAAGCTTCAGTTGAAATATTTCCATTAGCGTGGCTAGTACAAATAACAGCTAGATCATTCTTATTCCATTCACGGAATAGATTAGATAAGGTAACTCCCCCACCTGTATTTGTATTAAAAGATTGGCCAAATATTAGTACTTTAGACATTTTATTGTTTATTCAAGGTAGATTTAATAGAGAACTCACTTTTGAAATACTTGGTAATAAATGAATTAGGTAACATTCTCAATGGTTTAGAATAGCATATACCAGCACTTAACCATATGGAAACATGATATAGATTGATACTATACATATTTGAAGGGTATAGAAAAAACAACCAACAAAATATCCATATTGCTAAGGTTCGAATCAAATTATTATTAGAATAAAATAATCCCAGGAAAACTGCAGGAATCATAATAAATAACAATAATATTAAATTAATTATTCCACCGCCTAGAATAAGCTGCAGATAATCTGTTTCAATAACCTTTCTCTCTCCTCCTTTAAATATTTCATCATCAATTCCTGAACACTCATAACCTCCATTATAACCCTTTCCAAAAATCCAATCATCGCTGGTCATATCAGCGTAGAAACAATTTTCCACATAACTTCTAGTGTCTTCAAGACCTCGATCAGTTAAATTTCTAAAGAAAGAAACATTCTTAAAACCTAGATCAAGAGAGAAGTACAACAAAAGAAATATACCAGTAAAAAAATATAATACGTAAAAAATAAAATAAAACTTTTTATTTGAAGTTATAAAATAATTTAAAATAGCGAAAAAAGATATTATACTTGTCATTAACAACATACCTCGTCTTGCCCTAAATACAGCTAAAATAATAAGAAGTAGTAATATACCTACGACAAAGTATTTATATTTTTTACTGATAAGATTAAAATTGAATGCAAGGATACCAATACAAATTGCAAAATACTTAAAATACATCTCTACGGTCATCAAACTTAGAGGATCTCTTACGTTACTGATCGAAAGTACATCATAATTATAAATTGAAAACAAAAGAAAAATAACCGCTAAAATTATAACTGAATCAAATAACTTTTTTAGTAGGAATAAATTAAACTTAAAAAAACATAATATCGGAATCATATAAATAATCCCCCCATAATTTAAGTCAAAGATCAATTGTTTAAAGAGAAAATAATTAAGATCAAAATAATCTCCCCTAACCAAGATTAGAACTTGCCACAAAAGAAAAACTAATCCTATCATTCTGAAATAAGAAATATCAGTATGTACGGAAACTAATCGCGTTAGTGAATACACAAGGAAAATATAACTAATAAGCTCTATGCCTTGGTAAAAGAAAGTAAAAGTAAAAGTAGTAAGGGCCATTACATAACCTAAGCTTAAACCTATCATCGATAAAAAAAACAATGATATATCAAAAGAGTAAGATTTAGTAACGAAAATATAAGAAATATCTATTTCCGCAGGAATATCTTCTATAATATAATTTTTAGCGAGAGATTTCATTAGATATTTAATAAATTAAAATGCTCGGCTAATACATTTTCAGGCTTAAAGGCATCTTTTAACTTCACATCTAACTTGTTTTCTAAACAATAACGGATGCCATTTGCCAAATCTTCAGAATCATAAGCTTTTGCTATATAACCAGTTTTCTTATGTTCAATCATCTCAGGAATACCACAAAGATTAAAACCCACAACTGGAACCCCACAATTCATACTTTCAACAATGGTAGTCGGTTGATTATCCAAAATACTTGGAATGACAAAGACATCAGATACTTGGTAGGCCAAAGCAATTTTACATTCATCTTCCAAGTAACCTAAATAATGGATCTTAAAATCAATGGAATTTTGAAATTCTTCTAAATCACCATTACCAAAAATCACAACTTCTAACTGGTCATAAGAATACATCTCCTTTAAATAAACAAAAGCTTTTTTCATAAAACTCCATCCTTTGTATATGCTGTCTATATTGACCGCACCAAAACTTACAACTAGCGTTGATGGATCGATAGATAGCACAGCTCTTGAATCTTTTTTTGATTGAGCCTTAAAAATAGGTGAATCGAAATAATTAGGAATGAAATGAATCTTTTGATCTTTTAATAAGCTAGATTTTAGCGCATAATTCTTAAGCCATAAACTAGGTACAATAAATTCTATCTTATTCCCATATTTAGAAATTAGCTTCTCCTTAGTAATAAACTGCGAGGAGGCAATTTTAGGCCTATTGGGAAATATAGGACAAGCCTGACAATTCTCCTCATACAACTTACAATCCATAACATGATGACAGCCTCCTGTCATAAACCACATATCATGCATTACAATGAAAATCTTCTTATTGAGCCTAAACAGTTTTTCAAAAGATTTGAAATCAAAGAAACCCATAAGTACCCAATGGATATAAATAGCATCAGCTCCTCTAATTAATTTCAACTTAGAAATATCTGTACCTAAAACTGGATAGGAATATAAACCAAAGGTACTATTGTCATATTTACGGAATTTTCTTTCGATTAAATTATTAACATAAGCAATCATCTGAGGAATTTTTCCCAGATACTTAAAGCCATCATTTGATACCCCTTGTTCAAATAAGGATATTCCATTGGAATTAAGCTTAGGCGATTTAGAA
>Ga0209491_10003824_pt1 | contig 24172 bp, 22 predicted proteins | sample BON02_FD_187213 | JGI IMG/M metagenome (GOLD analysis project Ga0209491, IMG submission 187213) | Freshwater microbial communities from Lake Bonney liftoff mats and glacier meltwater in Antarctica - BON-02 (SPAdes) (version 2) | ecosystem: Environmental > Aquatic > Freshwater > Ice > Glacier... | reverse complement strand
TTTTACTCTCAAATAGAATCGATTTAGGGGTGGCTCACTTTGACCCGGAATACCTGGCTCACTTTGACCCGTTTTTAGTGGCTCACTTTAACCCGTTTTACGTGGTTCAATATGTCCGCATTTTGCACCAAATGAATCTAGAGCTGTAGTAGTTAGCTTGTATAGCAATGCCAAGGATAAAAATCTCTTAGAAAGTTTTTCAGTTAATAGTCCATTGGTTAGACAAGCTGATTGGCTAGTAGACACTATTATTAATATGTTAATGGGAACTCGTTGGCAGGTCAGTTTTTATATCAGTGTAGAGGAAGATATGGAAGATTTACCTTTTTGACCTATGAAAGAACTTGATAGCTTGGGTTTTAATTGCTAACTTGGCGAAAATGGTGTCTGGCACTCTGATGATTTTGTGATATTTGGGAAACAGTTTCATTTCTTTGCTTTTCTATCTTTCGCCTGCTCGTATTTCTAAAAAAAAGCAATCAAGAAATGAAATGGTCTTAATTTTAAAATACAATCACAATCATATTCGATACCTGTATACTCCTCACATTTCTCTTTTTAGTTTAAGTATAAAGGAGATGTTCTGCTGTATTTTTTATTTAGGTTTATTCTTTAATTCGTCAAATTTTGATTTCATAGTTGGGTTTCCATAGGTTAACTTCTTAATAGTCAAATCATCGGCTTTGTTATTAGCCAAACGTAAATTATTTTCAGAGGATAATAAAGCCTCTTTGGTTTTATTCAAATGAGTAATGGTCTTATCTATTTCGTCAATAGCTGTTGTGAATTTTCGACTAGCTAAATCATAATTGTGTGCGAACCCTTTTTTAAACGAATCAACATTTTCTTCAAACTTAGTAATATCAATATTTTGATTTTTCATTAAATTTAGTTCTGCTTTATACTGCAAGGAATTCATTGCTGCATTGCGAAGAAGTGTAATAATGGGTATGAAAAATTGTGGTCTTATTACATACATTTTCTCAAACCTATAAGAGACATCTACTATTCCAGTGTTGTAGAACTCATTTTCCGATTCCAAAAGCGAAACTAAAACGGCATATTCACAGTTTTTTTCTTTTCGGTCTTTATCCAGTTTCGTAAAGAAATCCTCATTTCTTTTTTTTGTAGCAGTTTCATCATTTTCATTTTTCATCTCGAACATAATAGAAATGATTTCATTTCCTGCATCATCAACTTCTTTATATATATAATCGCCTTTATTCCCGCCACTTGAATCGTTGTCTTTCTCGAAATAAGCATTTTGAAAAGCAGTTGCTCGCAGTTTATTGAATTCAGTTTCACAATGTTGCTCCAAAGTTTCCCCTACCATTTTTGTTGAAAGTTTCTGCTTATAATCTTTTAAACGAGCAATTTCATCATCTTTCATTTTAATGGTCTCATCTTTTGCTCCTAGTTTATTTGTAAACTGTTCCGTAATCGATTTTTCAAGTAATTGCGTTTCAGTACCTCGAACTTTTAAATCATTAGCGAGATTATCACGTTCTTTCTCTATTGCCTTGATTGCTTGAGATACTTCTAGTTTCTTTTCTGTCTCTGAATTTTGAATTTTATATTTCATTTCAGAAATTTCCAATTCTTTTTCCGCTAATTTTTCAGCAAGTTTGCTACCGCTTTCAGCCTTTAACGCTATTAATTCCTTATCTTTTTTAGCTAGTTCTTCTTGTAATGAATTTTTAATATTCGCTTCAGCAAGCTTAACAGCACTTTCCTTTTCCTTTTCTGCGAGGGAAAGTCTATTCTTTAGTTCTTCTTCAAATTGATGGTCACGAACTTGCTTTACTATATCAGCAAATCCAGCCTTGTCAACTTTAAATGCTTTTTTACAATTGGGACAGTTAATTTCGTTCATATTATTTTTTTAATTTTCTTTTTTTTAGAATATACCGCCACGTTTTAATACGGTTTAGGTCTTCTGGCTACACTACTCTATTGAACTTGGTCGTTAATAAGTGCATTTACAATCAGATCCTCTTTTACCCTCATAGAAAGCTCTACAAAGGGACTAAAGAGGGTTCTGTTGCATTAATCCTCTCTGTATTCAAAAGTAGCAGATTTATTGTTTTATTAAGCAGCCAATGACTTAAATGTAGCAAACCAACTTTTCTTTGGATTTGCAAATTGATTATTTCTGATGATATTTATAATTTCTATTCCTGCTAAAGTTCTCTGAGCTGACTCTCTTTAAATGCTTACTTGTATATACTATGCTGCCCATTATGAGACAACTCTAGGCTTTTATCATTTAAGTGATAGGGAAAATACTGCACACACTATGCCAATCGCTCCTGAGAGGGGTTGTGTATCTCGGGGTAATGTTAAAAATTCTTATCGTCTTGAGTTAGCTCAAATATTCTTTCAATCATCTCTTTATTCATAACGTTACCGAATACTTTCTGCCAAATGACTTCAGCCTTTTCAGAATCTACATATTTCATTTCCTGTAATATTTCCTGTTCATACTTCAAAATAAAATTTAAGGACCATGGCAATCCGATATTACCTTTTAACCCTAGAATTGAAAGATTGTCTTTGTGTTTATCTATAAAGGTTTCTGACCAAGGCATTGTAGGGTTTATGGATACACTAAACCAGTCTACCTTATTTATATGATCATCTATAATCTTATCAGTCCATTTAACCGATGTGTTTAAGAAAATACTCTCATTTGCAAATGATTCATCCCCCGGGCCCCAAGAAATATAATCAGTATATTGATAGAGATCGTCCGATGTAAAACACGCTCCATTATTCCTTGAAAATTTTGTCCAATCTAATTTACGGTGAAACTCCTTTAATATCCCTTCTTGCCAAGGAATTCCTTTATTCACGCTAATATCCTTCCAATTGAAACCATACCTCCTAAGTGGTTTTTTAACATTATTCTTTATAAAGTCCAAACTCCAAGGGAGAGCAGGGTTTGAACTTAAGGAGCTATATGGTGTGCTATAGAAATGGAACGCATTTGATTTTTCAATCTTCTTAAATGTGGGCTTTAAACCTTCAAGAAGAACTTCTGTCCAAGGTAGGTATGGGTTTGAACATAATTTACCCCAATTTAGCTTATCCTTATGTTCTAATAGGAAATTTGCGTCCATGAAATCAGTTCGTATTGAAGACAAGTCTTGATCCCACATGTTTAGGTAATCAAACATCTCATAAGTCCAAGTTACAGGGTTTTTATAAGCTAGCCAGCTCTTGTTTATCATCCTTTCTGGCAAACATTCGAAAATCTCTATACTCCAGGGCACACCTCTATTATTACATAATTCAGCATTCCCATAATGCTCTTTTATATTCATAGAAATAAATTCAGCCGACCATGGCAAATTAGGATTAGCCCACATTCTGTACTCCCAGTCAAATTTCTCATCATACTTTTTAATAAATTCCAATGACCAAGGAATGGATTTATTTGAAGACAATAGCCCCCAATCTACTCTGGTAGAATACTTTTCTATTGTACTCAACTCAAATGGATGAAATTGTATCATCCATTCATATAAAACCGGGTACGTTTTAAAAACTCTTAACAGTTCATTGTTTTGATCTTGTATGTTCATTATCTAATTGATTTACAAGGTTATAAAAGCTAATCAAAATGTTTAAATGCTAATTTAAGGCATCCCTCAAAAGTATAAAAATAGCGTCACTCCTAAAAGAAGTATCTCATATAATTTTGCTAAGTACTTCCAAGCATAAACTGGAAGAAGAAGGTTCCTCGTCAAAAGCTGCATCTACTTTTTTAGGTACTCCAAAGAAGTAAACTACGCAGATCAATACGCGTATCGATTGAGCCTTTATTGATTCAATCTTTAGTACTCTCCAATTTGAGATACTCGGATACGCATTTGTATCCAGTTACAAGAAAGGAGAACGAGGTAAGTATCAACTAGTAGTAGGCAAGGAAAAGTGGGAGACGCTCAAAGCAAAGCTTAAGGAGTTAACCCACAAGACTAATCCTATGTCGCTAGATGAACGCATCCAACGCCTCGATTGGTTGATACGGTGGCGGTCTACTCGATTAGCTTTTTTTATTATCATAAATCATCATATGCTTCACCAGACACAAAGAGGTAATTAAGATTATCAACATAATTAAGAACAAGACTTGCGTCAGGTGAAATACTTAGTCGAATCATACCATTGCCTGTCTCAGTTGCAAAGTGAGTCATATATGTGCATTTATCTTCACTCAATGCCAAAAGTTCCAATCCCAAATCTTCATAATCTGAAGAGTCAAATTTTTCAATTGTTTCCTCTGGATTTCCATACTTCTTAGTAAGCATAGACTTCATATTTAAATATTGAGATTTAATTGAATTCCAGGAGGTTTGCTCATTGTACATCACTGTTACACCATATACAGTTTTAGATCCTGCTTGCACAAGAACGTGTACTTCTTCACCAGTAAATTTACCAGTAAGAATTGCGTCTGCATCAGTAGTTTTTAACACTGTAAAACCTTGCTTTTTTAGTTGTGTAACAAATTGATTTAGTGAGCTATCAATAGGGATACCTTTAAATCTAAAATGGTCTAAACCTTGCTTATTAAGTATGGAAATAAGTTGACTTAAAGAATCATTTGCAGTTCCATTCGATGAAATGGAATCTACTTGAGAAAATGATGTTAATGTAGCGAATGTGAGAATTAGAAAAGTTAATATTGTTTTCATTGTATTCTTATTTTGATTCTATACTTTTTTCTTGCTGACGCCTAACACTTGTATATGTGACCGACACATATACTCCCAAGGCGGACAAGTTATCCCATGTCTGTTTTCAAATTTACCTTTTTTTCATAAGAATGTCAAGTGGATGTTCTATCGCATTAATCCTCTCTGTATTCAAAAGGAGTAGATTTATTGTTTTATTAAGCAGCTAATAGGTTTTAGAATTAATTAAAATAAAGAATAGAAAATGAATGAAGTGAACTCAACCCTTGATAATGACAATATAAATGATGAGACTGTAGCCTTCCCCAAAAAGAATTATTGATGAGATGAATAATATGTCTAAAGATTAAAACCAATATTGTGTGCAGTTTATTCCAATCTAATTTTTCTCCAATTGAGTCCATTTTCTGAATTAGCCCAATTGAATAAATTTCTTTCTATAGAAGATGAAGATGTATTGATTCCTTCTTTTTTTAACTCTTTTGATAATTTTTTAAGAGATTCTATATAAATCAGATATTCTTCAGCTCGTATTTGAGCCGGGTTTCTTCCGAAAATTATTGCAGCTATAATACTATCGTAAATTGGGGCATCTTTTTTACTCCAAAAATGTATGTGCTTTGTTGAAAATGCAGTTGACACTCCATACAGTGTATTAAGGATTTCTAAAGCTTCTGTATATTTACCTATTTGTATTTTGTTTATAGCTTTCAAGTAAGTGCTACCATTAAAGTTTCTTGGCCATTGTTCACCTCGAATAAATATTCCTCTTCCAGAATTACCACCCCATAACTGTATCCAAATAAATATTTTTTCAAGTAAGAAATCATTTGATTTTGATTCGAATTCTCCAATCATTTCATAAATTGTATCTGACAAATGCTTGAGAATTTTATTCTGCCAATCAATATCTCCATTTGGGTCCCATTCTAAATCAGAAATATATTCTTTATCAACCCTATTTGAAATAGTAGTATATGCAGCTAATAAAGTAGTTCTATTTAAGTTTAATTCTCCATTTGATGAATAATCAATATTAGGAAATCTAATTTCATCATTTTCAAATTTTTCAATTTCTTTTGTATTATTTGGTTCTATTCTTTTCATCTTTAATTATTGCTAATACTTGTATATGTAACCGGCCCAGAGTCATTTCTTGTATATTAGTCCTATTTGGGCTTTATGACTTGATTTTATCGGGTACTTAATAACAAAAATAACAGATTACTTTACCTATTCCTATTCCGCAATTAGTTCAAACTTTTTCATAAGTAGCGAATATACCGAAAACCATTAAAGCTTATAAGGGCATTATAATGCCCTTATAATAACTTTAAATAATAAGATGTCTAATTTGTTAAATCTTAAATTCAACTCATTAACGAAATACAAAGTTCGAATTTTGAGATAGCCGACACTATAGGTGACCTAAGTTATCGCACGGAGCCATCAACACTATTACTAACAGAACTGTAATAGAGCTCAGATACTGACAGAAATGAGCTAAACGCAGTATATTCGTAAAATGATAACAATAAACTGGACCACTTTTTGGAATGACGAAAAAGAAAAAGAAGAAAAATGTAAAATGTTTATGTCCTCAGTATTAGAAAAACCGAATACTGTTAAGCAAGTTATGGAAGATGTAGATGACCCAGAGTCTAACACAGAACTAGTATTCCAATATTTTGATCTGACTATAGATTCTCTTGATGTTTGGGATGAATTGAGAGACTTTGCCCGAGAGATGGAGCTTTATGTACTCGTCTATGATCATGATAATAATGATCGAAAGGGCTATTGGTATGATGAAGATGATACATGGATTCTTCAAAATTTTGGTCCAATTAGCAATTATGATAAACTAGTAGATTAACAAGTGAATATTTTAATTCAACTCAATTCAAATCATCCTAAAACGATAAAAGAACTATCCTTATTTGTTATACACCAGTCCAAGTTTAGCACAGTTTTAAAAACGTTTATCCACCATCTGATAGTAATAGGATATGCCGGTGGGGGAGTACAAGAGGAAGCATTTTATAGAGTAGAGGGGTCAAAAATTAAAGATGCGAAGATTTTCTATTCCACTGTATCTGGTCCAGGGATACTAGAATATAAAATCGATGAAGAAGGAGCCTCTCTTGTAGATATCCCTTTGTTTGAAGATTCAGAGGAATTTCAAAATGCTGCATTAGCACTAATGCCTAAGTATATTAGTTTTATTGAAGAACAAGACATTTTTATGCCAATTAATAATGAAAAAAAATTCGAGGCATCTCCGAAATTTCCAACGTCTTTTTTAAGGTCATTACAAAATGTCTATTGGCCTTTTAGTCATTTAATCAATGATAAATTTCCTTATCCTGACTTTATTACCCCTTTAATGAAAATGTGGTTAGCTCAATATGAATCTGATGCAATGGAGCAAATTACCGTACTTGGTATATTTGAATGGGAGTTTTTCCCAAACAAAAAAAACCGACCAAGAAGAAGAAGAAGAGTGAATCGTATAGCTGAAGTTGATTTCAATGTTCCTACTCAATTTAAAAGGAGGTATTATTTTTTACAAATAGACGAATCTACTTTACATGTATATGCAGAGTATGGATTTAGTATGGCTGGATCTGCTATGGCTGATGAGTATACATTTAAAGAAGGTTCTTTTGTCAAGGGAGAACATTTTCTTTATAGATTCTCATAGGTATATTTATAAAACTAAGTCAATATTTAATCAAACTTCTGAGCATATGTAGGTTTTCCTATATTACGGATTCAAAGGTTAGATAAGAGGAGCGTAGCAAGCCTGATAAAATAATAGGTATTTATGAAAAATTAGCACTAATCCCCATGCTATAGAGTCGGTAAATAAAATCACTAAATGACCCTAATTTTAAGGTCTATCTTTTTATCTACAGCAGCAGAAATAGAAATACGTTCTTATACAATCTTTTTCCTGTTGAGTTTATAGAGTTGGTAAGTGTTTATACCGGCAAGTAGGGTATTGAAGCTTAAAGTACTGTTAACCTGCTCTAAATGGGTCTGTATACTCTCTGTACTTCTCTCAGTTGCTTCGGTGAGCACTTGTAATTCTGAAGTAATGGAATAGTTTAACTCATCGATTCGATTTAGAACTTTGTGTAGGTTTTGATTAATACTCCGTAGCTCTTGAAGAGATTCATTTTCAAAATTTGAGTTGAAGACGTTAAGTTTATCGAAAGTCTGGTATATCTTATAAAACAAGATTCTGTTATCGCTGATTAGGGCTGATATCATTGAGATAGAACTTGCTAACAATACGTTGTAAGCATGTATCTCATTCCGCAACAGTCCTGCAAAACTCTTATGGTTAACTTCCTCATCCATTAGATCTTTAGATTTTAGAATCTCAATAAGAGTTCTATTCAAAGCTTGCCTCTTTAAAGAAAGTCTTTCATGGACCTGTATAAACAACTGCACATAGTTCTTACCTTCGGATTTCTCAAAGGCAATCATTTTTTCTTGGTGCTTTTCAAGGAGTAGTAGGAACACATCAGGAGTCTCTAACTCATCAACGACTTGATTTTCATTCTTATCAAAGGTATCGAGAAAAAACGACCGTAGTTTTTTAGCATAATCTTCTTCTAAAGAATTTTGTGCTGCTGTCAAGTCTTTGTGTATTAGCAGTGCTTTTTCCATTTCCTTTTCAGAGTTCTTTATTGCTATTCTAGTTTGTCTAGTGCTCTCTTCATGTTTGCTAATGGCTGAAGAATTTTTAAGAGCCTTTATGAGTTGCATGAAAAAGGGGATCCCTATGATCCCTATGATAACCATGCTTTTGGTAAATATTATCCAGGTTAAGGCTAAAGGTCCAAACCAAAAAATAGCCCAAGTAAGCGAATCTTTGGATTTTAATTCCTCAATCGCTCTTCCATCTCTCTCTATATCCCACTCGCTTTCCCTTGAAATATTCCCCCAGTTAGTATACTTCATGTAAGCTTTTGTTACCTCTTCTCGTGCAGTGAGCAATTCTTTTAATTTTTTATCTACTTCCATTTCTAAGTTGTTTTTTGTACGAGTTATTACAAACATATTAAATTCTTCATTCATCGCCTACCCTAAATTCTTAAGTTCAAGTGATAAACGTCACACTTGGTTTGGAGGTCTAGGGTGTTAACCAACTTTTAGAAGCCAATAGCTATGAGATTTATTTTCTATCTACTGCACCTTGGGACAATCCTTCGGCTTGGACCGATAAACGGCTGTGGTTAGCGGATAATTTTGGAGATAAAATAAAAAAAGACTTATATTAACGCACCGTAAAGACCTAATGAAAGGAGATGTACTCATAGATTACAGGCTAAATAATGGAGCCGCTCAATTTGATGGTGAGTGGATACATTTTAGTTCTGAAACATATCCTAATTGGGAAGCGGTATTAAATTATTTATTATGAAAGCACTCTCAAAATCACACTTTAAACAAGGCTTAGAATGTCCTAATAAATTATTCTATTCCAATAGTCCAAAGAAGTACCACAATACAAAAAATGAAGATACATTTCTGAAAGCACTAGCAAGTGGAGGCTTTCAAATAGAGGAATATGCAAGGCTTCATTATCCAAATGGTATTTTAGTAGATGCTCCTTATGATAATCATGATTATAAAGACTTAGCAGATCAAACAGTCGAGCTTTTAAAACTTGAAAATGTAATAATTTATGAGGCGGCTTTTTATGTAAATAATTTGTTTATTAGAACAGATGTTTTAGTAAAGGAAGGTAATAAAATAAAATTAATAGAGGTTAAAGCAAAGTCAATAGACCCTACAGATCCTTGTAATTTTATTGGTATACAAGGAAAACTAGTGACTAGTTGGAAACCGTATCTTTTTGATTTAGCCTTTCAAACTCATGTAGCCCAATTATGTCTACCAGATTGCAAAATTACTCCATATTTATGCTTGGTTGATAAAACGAAGGTGGCTACAGTTGAAGGATTAAATCAGTTTTTTCGTGTAAAGCAAACTACAGACAAACGCACAGAAGTGGATGTTTTAGTGGATAATGTGAGTCAAATGGGAACGTCCTTATTGTGGGAGGAAGATTTATCAGAATTAGTTTCGAATATTCATAATAATACGCATAAATACTATGATAATTTAAATTTTTTAGATGCCATTACATTACTTTCAGACATCAGAATAAATAATTATTATCCCAATTGGCCTGCAAGTTTCTCTGCTTGTAAACAATGTGAGTTTAAAAAGGATACTACTGAAGATGGTATAAAAAAACAATCTGGCTTTGATCATTGTTTTAAAACCCAATATAATTGGACAGATAATGATTTTAAAAAACCCAATATATTTAATGTTTGGGATTTAAAAGACCCTAAATTGTTGGAGCAAGGTCTACTTTTTAAAGAACAATTAACACCAGAGGATATTAAATATAAAGAAGTAGATGGGCATATGTCTCGTACAAAGCGTCAATGGATTCAAATTGAAAAGGAACGAGATAATGATTCCACTGATTTCGTAGATGTAGAAGGTTTAAGGGCCGAGATTAATTCTTGGAATTTTCCTTTACACTTTATCGATTTTGAAACTTCTACAGTGCCTTTACCATTCCATATTGGAAGAAAACCCTATGAACAAATAGCATTTCAATTTTCACATCATATTTATTATGAGGATGGACGTATTGAACATGCCAACGAATATATTAATACTACTCCAGGAGAATTCCCTAACTTTAAATTTATGCAGCATCTTCATGATGCCTTAGTACATGATAATGGAACTGTATTTAGGTTTTCAAACCATGAAAACACTATTTTAAATGCAATTCACACCCAATTAAAAGAAAGTGATTATATTTTAAAAGATGTGCTCCTTCTTTTTATTGAGTCTATAAGTAAACCTACAGACAAACACCCTAATCCTTGGCCAACACCAGAAAGGAATATGGTTGACCTTTGTGACGTTATAAAAAAGTATTACTACAATCCACATACCTTTGGGTCAAACTCCATTAAAAAAGTGCTTCCTGCTATATTAGAATCAAGTCAACTAATCCAGGGTAAATATTGTAACCCTATAGGCGATATTGGTTTAAGTAGTAAAAATTTTCCTGCAAGTCATGTTTGGTTAAAACAAGAAAATGGAACTGTGGTAAGCCCTTATAAAATGTTACCCGAATTATTTAAAGGACTCAGCCAAGATGATATTGAAAATTATTTATCCGAAATAGAAAATATAGATGATGGAGGTGCTGCATTAACTGCCTACGGAAAGATACAGTACACGGATATGACCGAAGAAGAACGAACAAAAATTTCAGACGCACTGAAGAATTATTGTGAATTAGACACCTTAGCGATGGTAATGATATATGAACATTTAAAATCAATAGTGTAATGAAAGATATTCTATCATAACTAAAAATAACATTAAAACTAAATAATTAAAATAATCAAGCGGCTAAAAACTTTAGACATTATGAAAAGTAACTATGAGATATTGGATGAGTTAATGGATGAACTTAATGAAGAAGAGTCCGATCTCTTTATAAATAACGAATTCCCGTATATACATACAAAGGCATATAGCTATTTACAGGATGGTACTGAAAAATACAGGTCTACTGATGCTTTCAACTTACCTAATGAGAGCTGGAGTAAATCAGATCTTGATGAAATGGAATCGGGGTGTAAACAAATTGTTTCGGGTAAGGGTTTCAGAAAAGAGTATCCATTAGAAAACTTAAGTATTAGAGGTTGTTATTTACTTTTTAAATTATTTCACTTTAAACGTGTCAAACAGAAAGTAACAAAAATGGATAATGGCAATATGCTTGATGAGATCGAGTTTGAGCATGTTATGAATGGTACGAAAGTAATTTATTATAATGCAATCCCTCTTTAAGATAGGTACCTTTTTCAATTAAAGATATGAATATTAAAATAGCATATTTACACGGCCTCGAAAGTAAGCAAGGAGGAGAAAAAGTAGTGTTTTTAAATAGCTTAGGACAAACATTTGCTCCGCAGATGCTTTACTTGGAACATTCAAAAGATTTATTTAAAGATACGCTGCAAAAAATGGTTGATTTTAAGCCAGATTTAATAATTGGAAGTAGTATGGGGGGGTTATTTTCAGAGTGCATAGCGACCCACATCAATACAACACTATTATTGTTTAATCCAGCTACTATTAACAAAGCTAAATACTTAAGTGAATTGGGAATATCTGTTTTTTTGGGAATAGAAGAAGTTGAAGGTAACGTTGTATTGGGGGAAAAGGATGATGTAGTATCCCCAATTGAAAGCGAGTTGTACTATAGCAAAATGAATTTCAATGTTTATAAGGAAAACCATGGGCATAGAACACCTTTAGATATTTTTAAAAAGTATGTTAATTTAGCTATCTTAAAAATATAATCTTCATTCTGAAGATGTTGTAGCCTTCCCATTCTTAGGACAGTTTTTAATACCATTAAAAACAATCCCCTTATTGTTACCCTTTTGATAGGAGATGTATCGTAATAATGTGGTATTGAAGTATCTATGATGTGTTATTCGACCCCGGTTCCGGGTACTGAAAGCTTCTCAATACAATGAGGAGCTTTTTTTGTCTACAATAGACTCAAATTTCACTAGCTGCTCTGGCAATTCTATCTGCAATTGCTCGTCCTATGCCTATCTCTTTTATGGGCTCTATTAATATATAATCTGAGCTGTCAATATCAGCCCTTCTCATGAAGTCAAATAAGTTGTTCGCTATCTCTGCCATAGAATAGCTTTTTGAAAGCAAGTATGATGTACATAAAACACTTTTTTCTTCAAAAAGTAGAGCAGAGTAGCGACCACTCGGATTTCTATGTATGTATCTATTAATATCTTGTACTATGTATAGCGGTTTTGAGGTGCTGTAGTGTTTTTTAAAATTGCCTGGACTTTGATTGTTTTCACTAGAACTAGAACTTATTCTAATACCTGTTTTAGCTAGAATATCTTCTCTACTTACGCCCCCTTCTCGTAATATTACTAGATTTTCTTGCTCTAGTGCTAATATGGTGCTTTCTAAGCCAATTGTGGACTTGCCGCCGTCTAATATGTACTCTAATTTATTACCTAACCCTAGTTGTACGTGTTTTGCGGTAGTAGGACTTACAGTATTAGAAATATTAGCACTAGGTGCTGCTAGAGGGAAATCAAGACGGTTTAATAGTTCCAGAGTTAAAGGATGATTAGGCACCCTAATTACAACATTAGGAAGTCCTGCCGTAGTCAAGTCAGGAATAATAGAATTTTTTGGAAGGAGCAGGCTAATTGAACCAGGCCAAAAGGCTTCCGCTATTTGCTCAGCAATTTTCGGAAATTCTGTGACGTACTTTTTGGCCTCTTTGATGCTGGCAACGTGTACTATGAGTGGATTAAAGCTAGGACGTTCTTTAGCCTCATATATTTTGGCAACGGCACTAGGATCCAAAGCGTTTGCTGCTAGGCCATATACTGTTTCCGTTGGAATAGCAACAAGCTCTCCTTTTCTTAATATTTCTGAGGCTTTGACAACGTCTTCACCAATCACTTTTTATCTCTTTTGAGATCAAATTTGTCAATCTTATTGTATAAGTGACTTCGTTGTATGTCTATTTCAGCAGCGGTTTTAGCAACGTTCCAATTGTTCTTTTTTAGCTTCGCATCAATAAACATTTTCTCAGCATAGTCCTTAAACTCTTGAAACTTAGAAAACTCTGTAATAGCATCTATAGTTCCTGGTTTTTTCTTGCCGTTGTTAGCATATAACTGCACTTCATCCTCCGTTATTTTTTGGTCGCAAAGGATGATGAGTCTTTCTACGATGTTGCGTAGTTCTCTTATATTACCACTCCAGTAGATGTTTTTAAGAGCATCCATGGCACCAGCAGTAAATTGTTTCTTGCTTATTCCATTGTCTTCACAAATTTCTTCCATGAATTTTTCTGCGAGAGTTGGTATATCTGTTACACGCTCATTAAGGGTAGGTACATGTATTACTATGACAGATATTCTATGATATAAATCTTCTCTAAAGTTACCATCTGCTATCTCTTGCATCAAGTCTTTATTAGTAGCCGCTATTATACGCACATCTACATCTATGTCTTTTTCTCCCCCTACTCTTGTTATCTTATTTTCTTGTAAAGCTCTTAGTACTTTAGCTTGTGCAGATAAGCTCATATCACCTATCTCATCCAAAAACAGGGTGCCACTGCTGGCTTTTTCAAACTTACCTAGCTTTTGTTTTATAGCAGATGTGAAAGAACCTTTCTCATGTCCAAAGAGTTCACTTTCTATTAATTCTCCAGGTATAGCAGCACAGTTTACCTCTATAATTGGTTTGTCAGCCCTATTGCTTTTCTCGTGTATCCACCTAGCTACAAGCTCTTTACCTGTACCATTTTCGCCAGTTATTAGAACTCTAGCATCGGTAGGGGCTACTTTCTCAATAGTTTTTTTAATTTTTTTAATACTTGGAGAGTCTCCAACAATTTCACGAGTTTTTGTTATTTGTCTCTTTAGTACTTTAGTTTCAATTACTAGATTATTCTTATCTACTGCATTTCGTACAGTAATAAGCAACTTATTAAGATCTGGTGGTTTAGTAATAAAATCAAAGGCACCTTTTTTGGTAGCTTCTACAGCAGTTTCCGTAGTACCGTGTCCAGATATCATTATAAAAGGTAGTTCAGGAGCTATCTCTTTTGCCTTCTCTAGAAGTTCTAATCCGTCTAGTTTTGGCATTTTGATATCAGCTAATACCACATCATAATTAAACTTTTGGATAAGACTGAGTGCTTTTTCTCCATCTTCAGCCTCTTCTATTTCATACCCTTCGTAATCTAGAATCTCTCGTAATGTTTCTCGTATGCTTTGTTCGTCGTCTACTATTAATATTCTTACCATAACTTGATTTACTTCTTTTTTGTTAAAATAAAAAATGCAAAACTATAAGCCGGGTTCTGTATTCGCCGAGGCGAATGCCTATCATTTATCTACGCTACCTACCCTCTATAGTTTTTGGCCGGAGCCAAAATCGGACGAGCCGCCCTCAACCTATAGTTTACTTGGTATTACAACGTGCAAGGTTTGTACCAAACGAATGTTACCATCCGAGCGTGTGAGCTCTTACCTCACTTTTTCACCCTGGCCGCTGATAAATCAACGGTGGTTATTTTCTGCTACCCTTTCTGTTATCTAGCTGTTTCTAGCCAAATACCCTCTGTTTCTAGAGGTGCACTACTCTATGTTGCCCGGACTTTCCTCCCTCCGCCAAAGCGAACAGCGATAAGCCATTTTGCAATACAAATGTATAGTATTTTAAACGCTTTTGTCTAGTGCCGTTTATTCACGTGATATGAACAGTATAGCACTGTTCTACTTACCCTTGAGGCCTATATACACTGGGAAATGATCACTATAGCCAGCTAAGTATTCATTACCTCCATAGGTTCGTAGAGGGAATCCTTTATACTTACCCGTTTGAATCATCCAACTTTCAGACTTTATAGCGGCTGAATTTGGAGTGAAATGTATTCCTAAGGTATCTGTAATTAAAGATTTAGAGATCATTATTTGATCTAACATATCCCAGTAGCCTTTGTATTTATAACTTCCGTAGCCTTGTTTTTCTAGCTGACAGAAAGCATTGAATAATTGGTTGTCCTCTATATTTTCAATATCACACGCTACGTTTAAGGTTTTAGCAATACTTTTATTGCTTGGTTCATCATTGAAGTCACCCATCACTATAATTTTCGAATCAGGATCTTTTGCTTGTATTTCTTTTTGAATGGAGAGTAAAGTTTTGGCTGCAGCTATTCTTTTTGGCTCAGATTCTTTCATTCCTCCGCCTCGGCTTGGCCAGTGGTTTATAATAAAGTGAAGTGTCTCACCATTTTTTAGTTCCCCTTTGACATATAATATGTCTCTAGTCTTATCTTTATAAATGCTTAAATCTGGCTGATATGCAGTGATTTCTTTCACCGTGAATATGCTTTTATTGTATAAAAATCCTACATCGATACCACGTTCATCTGGCGATTCTATATGAGCTACGCTATAGTTTGCTTGTTTTAAACTAGGTTGATTAGCTAAGTCTTGCAGTACTTTTTTATTCTCTATCTCGCATACTCCTAAAAATGCAGGATATTTATTATCTGCTAGTTGACTGATAACTTTGGCTAGGTTTTGGAGTTTTTCGGTATACTTGACTTTATCCCATTTTTTATCGCCATTTGGTGTGAATTGATTATCGTTTGTTTCAGGATCATCTGTTATGTCAAAGAGATTTTCTAAATTATAGAAGCCTATAGAAACTGAATTTACGTCACTCTCATTACAAGAGATTAGGAATAACAAAACCAATAAGTAATAAAAATATTTCATCGAGTTCAAAAGTATGCCAAATGCTGCAGTGTATAGTTTTTTAAGTAGTGCACACTTAAAATGAGAATATGTTTTTTAGTTTTTAGGAAATATTAAAGTTAAAAGGACCGTTTTTTGCAGAGACAAACAATAAATGACATTAATAAAATCGATTTCGGGCATTAGAGGAACAATAGGAGGGAAGGAAGACGAATCACTTACTCCAATAGATGTTGTGAAATATACCACAGCTTTTGCAGATGTTATAATTACAGGAGATAACAAGAAGGTTGTAGTAGGCAGAGATGCTAGACTTTCTGGCCAAATGGTGAACAAACTTGTTTGTGGCACACTCATGAGCAAGGGGATTGATGTAATAGACCTTGATTTATCTACTACGCCAACAGTAGAAATGGTAGTTGTAAAAGAAAAGGCAGCTGGAGGTATAATACTGACTGCAAGCCATAATCCTAAACAATGGAATGCCCTCAAGTTGCTAAATGCAGAAGGAGAATTTATATCGGCAGAGCAAGGAGCCGATATAATTGCTAAAGTAAAATCAAGCGATTTTGAATACAATGATATAGAGAGTATTGGATCATACGAACTTATGGAAGGTACTATAGATTGGCATATTGACGAAATAATAAAGTTAAGTCTGGTAGATGTAGAAGCTATAAGAAAACGTAACTTTACAATAGCCGTAGATGCTGTAAATTCTACTGGAGGTATAGCTGTGCCAGCACTGCTCAAAAAACTGGGTGTACAAAATATTATAGAGCTTTATTGCGAGCCAACAGGAAAGTTCCCGCATAATCCTGAGCCACTACCTGAGCATCTTAAAGATCTATCAGATACAGTATTAAAAAATAATGCAGATTTAGGCATAACTGTAGATCCAGACGTAGATAGACTTGCATTCGTATCAGAAAACGGAGACATGTTTGGAGAAGAGTATACTCTAGTGGCTGTAGCAGATTACGTATTGAGCCACAAGAAAGGAAATACGGTTTCTAATCTAAGTAGTACCAGAGCCCTAAAAGTAATCACAGAAAAACATGGTGCTAGCTATGCTGCTAGTGCAGTAGGAGAGGTGAACGTGGTGAAAATGATGAAAGAAACAGATGCCATAATTGGGGGAGAAGGTAATGGTGGTATCATTCTGCCTGAGCTTCACTATGGTAGAGATGCTTTGGTAGGTATAGCTTTATTTCTTAGTCACCTAGCAAAATGTGGTAAACCTATGAGCCATCTTAAAGCAAGTTACCCAACTTTTATTATTAGTAAAAATAAGATTGAACTTACTCCTGATATAGATGTAGATAGCATACTTACTCAACTTCAAGAGAAGTATAAAAAGCAGCCTATCAATACTATAGATGGTGTAAAAATTGAATTTGATGAAGAATGGGTACATCTTAGAAAGTCTAATACTGAGCCTATCATTAGAATATATGCAGAAGGCAGCACTATGCGAGTAGCTGATAGCCTAGCAAATAAAATTAAATCTGATATTAAGGAGATGATTTCTTAGATAAGTAGGACGCCGTTTTAAGTAATCTGGGTCCGTACCAGCTATACAGTTCACCATCTACTAATTCTATGCTCGCTTGTGGTAAACTAGTTTGCAGTTCGGCTATGTGCTTGACCTTAAAAGGGTATGGTTCTGAAGAAAGAAAAATTTTATCTGGATTATATGCTATGATCTGATTTATATTTAGCTCTGGGTATCTACTATCTGTTTCTAATATACTGTTTGTTAGCCCTTGTAATTTTAACACTTCATTAATGAATGTGCTCATTCCCGCCGCCATATAAGGTTTTCTCCAGATAAGGTATAGTACTTTTAGTTTCTTTTTAACAATACTGATTTTAGAAAAATCTCTTTCAATCGAAGCAACTAGTAATTCTGCTTCTTTCTCTTTATCCAACAGTCTACCTATTTGTAGAATCATGTTATTCGTATCTGACAAAGTGTAAATATCACTTAACCAAACAGGGAAGTCCTTACGTAATGTTTCTATTTCTGTTTGTAGGTTTTCTTCTTTATTACCAATTATTATGTCTGGTTTTAAACGTTTTATTTTTGCTAAGTTCAGGTTTTTTGTTCCGCCAATTTTATCAGATCCTTTAAAATATTGGGCAGGATGTACACAGAAGATAGTTTGAGCAATGGGCACAATTCCTAGGCAGTAAAGTAGCTCAGTTTGTGATGGAACCAACGATACTATTCTCTGAGGATGTCTATCCAATGTAATTTTATATCCGGTTTGATCTATAAATGTCATCAACGGTTGTGGTTCTTTTAACTATAAGTATTTTTGCAGAGAAGATATTGAAATTACTTATTCAAATAGCCATATTGTTTTGTGCAAGTATAAGTAGTTTAGCTCAATCCTACTTTGCAAACGGAAATGCAAAAGCCATTGGAGGATCTTGCTATCAACTTACGTCTGCCATGGACTGGCAGCTGGGATCAGTATGGTATGCAGATAAGCTAGACTTATCAGGTGATTTTGATTTAGAATTTGAACTAAATTTTGGTAGTAAGGATGGTGGGGCAGATGGTATTGTTTTCGTGCTTCAAACTGTGGGCAATACTGCTATTGGCCAACAAGGTGGTGGTATGGGATTTGAAGGCTTCTCTCCTAGTTTCGGTATAGAGTTCGACGATTACTATAATGCAAGCATAGGAGATATCACTAATGATCATATAGCCATTCTGAGAAATGGTAGTGTAAATCATACTAGTGTAAATAGTATCAGTGCACCTGTTCCTGCTTTACCGGGTGGAGGTAATATTGAAGATGGTCAGAACCATCTCGTGAGAATAACTTGGAGTGCTGCTGCAAAGCAGATTAAAGTATGGTTTGATTGTTCGCTAAGGCAAACGGCTAATATTGACATCCCAAATTCTATTTTTGGTGGAGAAAGTTCTGTTTTTTGGGGATTTACCTCAGCTACTGGAGGTGAAAATAATACGCAAACAGCTTGCCTAAGAGATGATATTCTAATACCAGATACTTTTTCTATATGTAGAGGTGAGACTACTTTGCTGAATGCAAAGCAAAGTTATGATGATACATATACGTGGACCCCAAATCTGTATCTTAATGATAATACTATAAAGAATCCTGAGTGCTCCTCCACCATACCATTTACCTACTATGTAGAGTATAGAGATAGATGTAACAATGTGTTTTTGGATACTGTAGAGATAGCTATTGATGAGCCTTTTATTATGGATGAAGGCAACGATACACTGCTATGCAATGGCACAAGATATAATTTCGATTTAAGAAACGAGTATGACTCCGTACGTTGGGGTAACGGAAGTGTACAAGCATATACCTATTGGCAAACGGCTAATTTTTACCAATTACGTGCTTGGCAAGGAGTATGTTATGCTGACGATTCTTTTACCATACGCACTAATAATTCACCTCAATTTATAATAAGCGGTGATAGCTTGTTTTGTGAAGGTGATTCAACAGAATTAAGTGTAACATACACTCCTACAGATGCAGTACTTAGTTGGCCGGATTTAAGTGATTCAGATTCGAAATATTTTTCTTCCAGTTTTAATGGCAGATTACAAGCAACAAACGAATGTGGCATAAGATACACTGATTTTGAAGTGAAAGAAATAGTCATTACTCCTTTCACACTGGGGCCAGATACCGTTTTGTGTACAGGCGATACCATAACCCTGGTAGCACCTATGGGTAATAATTATACATACTTTTGGAGTGATGGCTCAGTTTCTTCTAGCGTTGATATTACCTCTTCGTCTAACCCATGGGTAGAGATAAGAGCTAATGATCTCTGTATAAAATCTGATACTATAAATATAAGTGAAGTTACCCCGCCATTTTTACAAAACTTAGACGACGTAGTACTATGTAAAAATGAAGAAATTATTTTAACTGCAGTGAATTTACACGGAGATGTAGTTTGGAATAATACTTCTACTGGCAATGATTTTGTGTTAAAAAACTATGATGGAGAATTAATCGTAAAAACGGAAAATGTATGTGGTAGCGACAGTGTTTTTTTTGAAGTAAGTTTAATTGATTGCTATTGTAATCTGATTTTTCCGACAGGTTTCACGCCTAATAATGACAATTTAAATGAAACCTTAAACCCTTATATAGACTGTCCTAAGCTTGGAAGTTATCAAATAAAGGTATACAACAGGTGGGGAGAAGAGCTATTTATAAGTGTAAGCCTAGATATAAGCTGGGATGGAACTTACAAGGACGTCATGTGCCCCAATGGAGTATATTTTTGGGTAGCTAATTGGACTGGAATAGAAAATGGCCTAATAGCAAACAAAGTAGCTAACGGAGTAGTAACTCTGCTACGCTAGCAGGAAGCATAAAATGCCTGTCAGGTTTCTGCTGTCAATCACATTCTTTTTTTATCACTTCATTTTACTGGGCTTATAGAGCTATCTGCGAGTTTTATACCGGTTATAAGCAGCCCGTATTAAAACAGCAAGGCTAACTATTATAAACCAATATTCTTATGGTCGATGTCTTCTTTTTAAGCTGAATCTCAGCTATCAAATCTGAACAGCTCAATATTCATTATGATCCAATCTTTCTGGTCGACTTACAAGGAGGCCTTGATGGTTCTTGTTTGACGTCAGTTTTTTTACTAAGTGAAAGGATATATTATGGTTATTTTTTAGTCGCAAAAAAAACCTAACTACGACCAATATCATTAACCTTTATGGTATGACTATCTATATTTAGTTTAGACAGATTTTTATGTGTTCGATCAATTCTGGCAGATTAGAATATTACAATTTTGCCTAAAACAGAAAAGCCCAATGACAAAAATCATCGGGCTTTTCTGTTTATTATAACACGGAGTGAATTATTCTTCTATTGCAGGTTCAGCCTCCTTCTCCTCTTTTTTCTTAGCTTTAGGTGCCGGCTTTGCTTTCATTTCAGATAGCACATCCATTACATCACCTATAATTATTCCAGAATCTTCCTTGTTGGGAGACTCTACAGAAATTTTACTTTTTAACCTCTTAATAGTAGCTACTCTAACCTTTGCTACTGTCTTATTTTTTCTACCTTTTCTTTCTAATCTTGTAACGCCCATTGCTGAAAATTTTTGCAAAAGTAATACTTTTACCGACGTATAATGGATAACATTAAGAAATATTTAAGCGAAGGTATTCCTGTCTTTTTTCATAGCTATGAAACGGATAGCCCTTTTGATACTTGCACGTTCTGTACTGAGCCACTCTCAAGGTTCAATAAATATGGCATCGAAAAGGTTTTTAAACAGAACAAGATGCTCAACAGTAAAGAAATAGTGTATGAATACGCTATATGCTGGGGCTGTGCCACTAGTATGGGTAGTGAGATATCAGAGGATAGCAGATCTGCTATAAGTGCCTTATTTGCGAAGCATAACACCCACTTGACACATAAACTAGATTACCTTCATGGTACCCAGAAGTATAACTTAGATAGTTGGATAGAGCGTTGTTCACTCACTGGGAAAGAAACTAGGCTTTGCGATGAGTTTGCCGTGAGTGCCATTATAGAAAATAACCGATTAGTATACGAGCACTCTCCTATGGTAGTCTCTGACGATTTTATGCTGAAACTGCAAGATGTTCTTTCTAAAGAAACAAAGGAGTCCTTTGATAAATTCAGGGAGCAGTTGGTTGATGGACCCTCCATCGAAGATTTAATTTTTTCTCCAACTCCGGGATTGATTTAAATAAAAAAATCCGCAACTAATAGTAGTTGCGGATTTTTATTATGTCAATATATTGACTAATCTATAACAGATATTTTCTTGCTAGTTACTGCATTTCCTGCTCTTACAGTATATATGTACATTCCAGGAGTTAAGCCTGAAATATTAGCATCTACTTTGTGCTCTCCACTTGTGAAGAAACCATTAACCACATCTAAAACCTTATTTCCAAGGATATCATATATGGTAATATTTATTTCCGATGCATTATTCAATCTAAAATCAGCTTTAAGCTGCTCTCTTGTAGATACTGGGTTTGGATAAACTCCAAACTTCATGTTATTGTCTAATTCATCAGTATTTAAAGTTTGCGTTGTAATATGTACACCATAATTCAAATATCGGTCCTCAAAATAAGCATTTCCAGGGATGCTATTTGTCCATCCAGTTGAACTAGCATTTCCATATAAATGCTCGCTTCTAACCCACCAAGAATTATTAATATACTCTTTTTGTGCAATTTGAGAATTAGAACCATTACTGAAAAGTGAATGACCAAAATAATTCAACTTTTTAGTAATCTCAGAACCATCTCTAGCTTCCAAAGTGTCACCAGCATTAAAAGGAACCATTGTCTTGAATGAAATCATAAATCCGAATGCGTTTCTAAATTCTAAGGTTTCTCCAGATGCTCCGTCACTTGCCATATTAAAATCAGCAGGTAATGGAACTATCCTTCCTTTAGTACCCCATCCTGCTTCAGATGGCAGCGAAGTAGAATCTTCATCTGTTAACGGAATCTTCATTGTGAAAGCTGCATTATTTGCACCTAGAATTTTCTTAGTGAAGTTAGTGTTTTTTAAGTAAACTTCTGGATCTGCTGTGTTAAAAGATCCACCTCCCAGGTTAGGGAATTTAAAAAATTGAACAACTAACGTATCAACAACTTTAGCCATATTTCCAGAGGTGTCAATTGCAATAGAATCAATGTTTCTGACGTATAGATAAGGGAAATAAATTGAGTCTACCTTATATTCATTGTATCTTGATAGTACTACATTATCATCAGTTAGTTCCAAATTAGGATCATTTGGAGTAAATGCTACTCCTACAGCATGAGTGTTTTGAAAATTAGCTTCTCCTGAGGAAGGTACAAATTTCACAGTAGAGTCTTGAAACAAAAATCCTACGAACCTATCTAATTGCGTCAGCTGACCAACCGCATCTACAGGAAATTTCCAATTGGAATATAAATCTTTGTTTTTTTGGTAAGATGTAGGATCTAGTGATGATGGTACTTCATTGGCTTTCTCTCCTGTAAGCTTTACTTGCTCTTGGGCTAATGTTGGCAACATAGTAACTGCAAGAAGTAAAGATAGTGCTAAACGTTGTAATGTTTTTTTCATTTGTTGGTATCTTAAATTTTTTACAAAAGTAATTTATTCTTCAAATTTACATAGTATAAAGTTTAAAAATTGTCAGTATAAAGCAAGAAAAACTAACTTATATCGCCTTCCATAGGCCTTACTAGTATTTCTTCCATTACGGTAGAATCGGGTAATTGATATGCGGCCCATATCATTTGAGAAACAGACTTAGGATCTATAAATCTAGCTGCTGGTAAGTCAGATTCTGCCCAAGAATCAGTGAGAGTGGCTCCTGGCAGGACAGCACTTACCTTTATTCTAAACTCTTTAAGCTCTTCTCTGAGTACTTTAGTAAGCCCCAGTTGAGCATACTTTGATATACAATAAGAGCCCCCATTTATATAAGGTGTGATACTAGCAGTGGAGCATATATTAAATATATAGGGTTTGCTAGATTTTTTCAAGGCATCACACATTGCTCTAGTAAGATGATAGGTAGATGCAAGATTAGTGTTTACCTGTATCTCAAAGTTGCCGTCCTCCTCTTCTAAAATCTTTCCAGGTAAAAATACACCTACGTTATTCACTAGAATATCAATACTAGATTCTTTTGATAATATTGTATTAGCAAACTCCTTAACGGCTTTTTTATCGCTCAAATCTGCTTTTATTTGACTTAAATTTTTGTGCTTAAAAGTAGGGTCAAGCGTTCGAGCACACGTGTATACTTTAAACCCATTTGATAAAAGTTGATTACATATTGCCTTACCTATTCCTTTTGTTCCTCCAGATACTACTGCTACTGACATATTTTAGTAAACAAATGTAATTAGATTTAAGCTCAAAGTTTATGTGTAATATTGTTTTGGTACATTCAACTAGCAAGTGCGACACTAGGATACAAAAATAGTTCATTAGGGGTTTTATAATCTAGATTTTTTCTAGGTCTAGAATTGAGTAGATTTTGATAAGTAATAATCTGTTTATGAGTTAC
>Ga0209491_10003823_pt1 | contig 24173 bp, 15 predicted proteins | sample BON02_FD_187213 | JGI IMG/M metagenome (GOLD analysis project Ga0209491, IMG submission 187213) | Freshwater microbial communities from Lake Bonney liftoff mats and glacier meltwater in Antarctica - BON-02 (SPAdes) (version 2) | ecosystem: Environmental > Aquatic > Freshwater > Ice > Glacier... | reverse complement strand
CAGCAATACCAGCAGCAACAGCACATGCAACAACAACAGCAGCAGCAGCAGCAGCAGGGGTTGGGACGGCCAGTGATGTCCCGGTCCTTGTCCACCAACAACATGGCCCACCTAGCAGCAATGCAGGCGAGCGGGCACTTCCAGCCCGACTTCTCCTTCGACCACCTCCACCACCACCAGCAGCAGCACCACCAGACCGGCCAGCCCCCCCACGTCCGCACGCACTCGGCCGACGCCCTCATCCAGCAGCAGCTGCAGCAGCAGCAACAAAGAGGCCTCCAGCAGCACCACCGCAACCGCAGCGACCTGAGCAGCGACGGGGGCTGGAGTGGCGGGGAGGGAGGGGGAGGGCAGCCGTTGACCGGCTTGCCCCCACACTTGCAGCACTACCACCACCACTCCGACGACGACCTCAGTCGTGCCAGCCCCGCGGCCTCGTTAGGGGACGACGGGGACTTCCCTCCCTACCTCCACTCCTCCTCCCTCCCCCACCACGGCCACGGGCCTGGCCCTGCCCATCCCCACCTGCACTCGCACCTGCTCATGAGCTCCGACGACGACGACTCGGCGGGCGAGCGGGAGGACGGGAAGGAGGACGTGGAGGAGGGCGATGGGGAGATTACGCGGCTGCGGACGGACTACGAGAAGGGGCTGCAGCGGTCCCAGAAGGCCTTTTCGATCCGGCTGGAGAACTTGAAGAAGTCGCGCTTGGAGAAGGAGGAGAGCCACAAAAAGCAGCTGGAGAAGCATTTGCGGGACATGGCGGACTTCGAGCGGAAGGTGCGGACGGCGGAGAGGGAGCAGATCATGCGCTTGAAGGAGCTGGAGGAGCAGTGGCGGGCCGTCAAGACCGAGCACAGGGAACGAAGGCGCCTGGCCAAGCTGGGGGCAGAGGGGGGAGGAAGCGAGGGAGGGGAGTTGAGTGCCTCCACCAGCAACACCGCGGCCACTGCCAGCACAGCGTCGGCGGCCGCGGGAATAGGGAGGCCGTCGTCGCCCTTCCTGCACACGTCCAGTTCCGGACCGGACAGATAGCAGCGGCTACTCAGCGTGGAGAGAAGGGAGGGAGGGAGGGGAGGAAGGAGGGAGCGTGTGCAGTAGGAGGAGAGGAGTGAACGAGAGGGAGGAGGGATGTGTGGTCATGTAATGCTTTGAGGGGAATAGACAATAGAAAGGCGGGCGATTTTGGGAGGGCCCGAGCCCCGCCTTGTGTGTATAAAGAACGTCAAAAACTTCCCCTCCCGCCGACCATTCAAACCTCCCTGAATTATTTCCCCTTATTTCCTCCTCTCCGTCGGCCCCTTGCCCCTGATTGTTGTGTATGTGTGATCGGCACGAATGAGCGTGTCTGTGGTCTGTCGATCGATGGCTTTTGGGAAGGGCTGAGATGCAGCAAAGATGAAAACACACGCAATCACAAAGGAAGAAAGATAGAAATGACCCTGACTTTGACTAAGAAAATAAGTAATACAATGGTGCTTTGATTCTTTCTTTGGTTCTCCTCGTTCGGAAGGAACCTCATCGAAACCTTTTCTTTTGCCTCGGCACACACTCCCTCCCTCCTGTCTTTGTTTATTGAATATCAAAGCGCCGCACCACGCCGTCCGCCCCGCCCGTAAACAAAGGCCATGCCCCTCCCTCCTCCTCCCCACCGGCCCTCCGTCCAAAGCACAAGGTCAATGCCTTCCCCTCATGCGCCGTCAGCGAGTGCAGCGGCTTGGTCGCCCTCAAGTCCCACACGCGCAAAAGCCCGTCATGAGTAAGCGCTGCCAACACGTTCTCTCGCCGCGGATGCCAGGCCACGCCCGAAATCCAGGATCCACACCCAGCCAGCACGCGCTTCCCCGGCGCTGCGGGCGTCGCTCCTACCCCTTCCTCTGTTGAAGAGGAACGCAAATCCCACACTCGCAGGCGTCCGTCTGGATGGCCCGCCGCTAGGAGGCTGCCCGCCGAGACAGCAAAGGAGGTGACGACCTTGCTGCCGTTAAGGGTTTGTATACAGTCTTGCCGCTCCAGGTCCCAGGCCTTGATGGAGTGGTCCCAGGAGGAGGTGAAGACGCGGGAGGCATCGGCCGGGTGCCACTCCACGCCGCTCACACACTGGCTGTGGGCCTTCAAAACAGACACGGGGGTGTGGGTGCTGGCGCCTGCTGGTGCTGCTGCTGAGCCATTCTCCTCCCCATCCTTCCCGCCGTCCATCTTGCGCTTTTTCCTTTTTTGGGTAGCGGTCGAAGAGGCAGGGGTGGAGGGTGTCTCGCCCTTTTGGTCCAGTTTCCAGAAGCAGAGCATCCCGCTCCAATCCCCACTCAGCACCTGCTGCTTTCCCCGCACCGCCACACACTCCACGCTGTTCTCGTGGCCCACCAATATGCTCACAGGCCGCATCACTACCGCTGCTACTGCCGCGCCTCCCGTGGCCTTCTTCTTGCCTTTGCTGGTCTCCGCCGCCGCTGTTGATACCCGCCAGGTCTTGACCAGCTTGTCCTTGCCCGCCGTCACCACCATGCTGCTTGCCCCCTCTTCCTCCTCGTCCTCTGCTTGGAAGGCTGCAACTGCCTTGATCGGCCCACTGTGCGCTTGAGAGCACTCTCCCACACTCTGACTGCAATCCTGCGCGGGGTAACACCTCAAGCTCCCGTCATACCCCCCCGCCACCACCCCTCCCTCCCTCCCTCCCTGGCACGCCACGAGGCTCCCCACCCAGGCGTCCTCGGGCTTGCTGCGAGGGCCCTCCACCGGCGCCTGCAGCGTTCGGTAGTACTCCACGTTCACCGTCACCTCCGTCGACAGCCCCGTGGCCCGCAGGAACTTGTCCAGGGAGCAGCGCAAGAGCTGGTTCTCAATCACAAAGTCATACCCGCCCGCGTTCGTTTTGTTGCCCTCCTCCCCCTCCTCCTCCGCTGCGGCTCCTTTGGATCCGCTCCCTGGGCCACGCAAATGGTTGATGACCTCGGAGAGCCCCCGGCGGTTGAGGGCGACGGGTACGGCCAAGGGCGCCTCATTGACACGGATGGTGGGGTCGCGGGTGAAGAAGCGGAGGCGCACGCGCACATCGGCGGCGCTGCTGCCACTGGCTTCGTCCATGCTTGCTTGCTTTGAAGGGGGAAAGAAGGGGTTGATGAGGCTGGTGATAAGCAAAATGTCTGCTTTCGCGTTGCCTTGAGGAAGAGGTAAAAAGGAAACAAAGAAATGGTAAAAAAATGAATGGCACACCCACAAGTGTGAAATGTAAGAAGAATTTCGAGACGGTGCTAGAAGTAATTGCGGTGATGTCTCTGCGCATCACTAGGCTATCGTCCCACTTTCTCTATGTGACGTCAAACTATCAGGGCACCCCCACATGGAGGCAAGGGAGGGGGACTGATTGGGTCGTCTGAATGGTGGCGGGGGAGAGGAGGAATGGAGGGGACACGGCAGGGGAGAGCATACACGACAGGGTAAAGAGAAAACATAACAATCATTGCGAGCTAACAAGTGTGAGGGAACAAAGGCATGGTGAAGTGGTGGCAAGCCAACGAGGGACCGCCCGGAGGAGCAACATGCCTCAGCAGCCAGCCTCGCTCTTGGTGGCGACAAACTCGACGCACCACGCCCGCCGACAGGCACGCCATACAAAACACGCACACGCAGTGTTGCCCACCACGCAGTGTTGCCCACCACCTCATAGTCACGAGGCACTGGCGCGCGCAGCGGGCCAAACACATAGTACATACCTGTTGATCAAGGAGCCCGGCTAGGATATTTCCTCGATGATGTGATGCGTGGTGGAGGCCGGCGTCGTTTGCCTGTGGTGGATGGTTGGTGGGGGAAAGCGGGGAGACACGTGGGTGAAGAAGAATGATAGGGAACATGGTGGCCTCAAAGACAACACCGTGGTCACACTACCAAACGCGCAAAGCCCTTCCAAACAACCTCCTCTCCTCCACCCATCTAAACGCACTCCTCTGATCATAACCGTTAAAGCAGCAGATTCTACACGACATGCCACTCCTTATCTCTGGGTTGTCGCCCGCCGCTTGTTTCTCTCGCTTTCTTGGGTGGGTGGCCCCGGGAAGCCACCAGCACCTCTCGAGCGTGCTACTCTTTCTGCTTGTTGACCGTGTGTGCTTGGTTTTTGTCCAAGGGCGTGTCCACGCACCCAACAAAGCAACTGAAGATCGAATGGGCCGTCAACGCCGAGCTGCACACTTGTTCTCTCAGCTCTATCAACCCCCCCTCATCTCACCACACACGCACCCTATCGACGCCATGCCCTCCCACCACACCCCCCCCTCCCACCCCAATAGGTCTGGGCGACCGGCTATTGTGGACACGAACGCGACCGGCAACGCCATGAAAGCCGCCTCGGGTGCGCCGGTGGCCCGAGTGGTGGCTCAAGAGAAGGAAGACCTGGAAAGAGCGGGAGGGAGCGGCAACGTGGGGGGTGGGGGCGCCTTGATGTCGTCGCCTACGGAGTCGGGAAGCTTCATGCCCTCTTCTGCGGGTGCCTTGGACAGCAACAACAGCAGTATCAGCAGCAGCGGGACCGGGGTGCGGGGGTGCTGGAGGCGATGGACGTCCAATGAAACCTGGTTCTTCCACGACTTGCCCGTGGAGACCGTCTCCTACTCGCGCTTCTCCGACGACAGCAACAACAAGTCCTTTCTTATGTACGTGAGTGGTGTGGTGTGGTAGAAAGGGGGATTTCCCGCAAGGGAGTTCTTTCTCGACCCTCGTTCCTTCCTTCCCTTGTTCGCCTTCTCACGCGTGCGTCAGCATCAAATTTAGGTTTAATCGGTGATTGAGCGTCAATGCTTTCTATTCGTATGCAATGTCCACAATCCCTTTTCACCCCGTCTCCTACCTACATCCTACCTACAGACTAAGAGGCTTCCTCGCCCTGTACTGGGCCTTCATCACCGTCTTGGCTGGCACTCTGACTGGTACGTACAAAAATCCCTTTTCTCCTGTTGTTACTGCTTGCCTGGCATCAGACCTACACACTTTTGTCTACTCCCTGGTTTCCTTTCTATTCCCCCTATGCGCATGAACTCACTTCCCTCCTCGCCCATTCCCTGTAGCCCCGAACGTGCAGGTCGCGGCTGCACTCGGCTTCAATAACGAATATGCGGGCACCTACTTCCTGTACGTGACCTACTGGACCTGCCTCCTCCAGGCCGCCTACCTGCTCCTGGCCTTCGTCGCCGTCGCCAAATTCCCAGCTCACAAGCCGCTCTATCGCACCTGCTGGTGCCTGCGCAACATCGTGGCGCCTGCGTCCTGCATGGTGGCCGGGCTGTACTGGTCGCTCATCTTCCCGTCCAACATGACCACGGACTTCTAGGACGCCAACGTGCACGGCTCCAACGCCGTTATTATGCTCCTGGACCTGGCCGTGGCCCGCTATCCGCTCTACCTCAAGCACTTCTGGCAGCCCTTGCTTTACGTCTTTCTCTACGTACTGTTCAACGGCCTCTATGTGGCCGCGGGCGGCACGGACTCCTACGGCAACCACCACATCTACGAGGTGCTCAACTACAAGCCCCTCGGCAACAGCCTCATCCTGCTCGCTCTCGTCCTGTTCGTATTCTTGCCCCTTATCTTTGCCGGCCAGCTGGGCTGGGTGCGCCTCTTCGTCCGACTCTCCCCCGGCACCCTGCCAGACCACCCTGCCAGACCACCAACCTCTCACCCCCACCTCCGTCAACTCCTCGCCCCAGCAGCAGCCAGACGGCAGCACGCCCACCTCGTCGCCTGCCTCATCGGGATCATCTACGACCCTGTCGTCGCGGGAGAAGAAGGCGCAGAGCTAGCAAATGGTGGACTTGGTCATCGGGGAGGAGGAAGACGTGGCATAGGTTGGAGGAGTGAGGCGGTGATAGAGGGGAGAGAGAGAGAGGGAGAGAAGGGAGCAAAGGGTGGGTGGCAAGCAATACATCAACACAATGGCTCAGGCTGGTGTAAAAAGAGGACGTGGGCATGCATGCAGGTTGAACTAAGGGGCAGACACAGAAAGAGAAGGCACACAAGGGGTGATGTTTTTGACACATGGAAAGAACGGCAGGGGCGGGCATTAGGGTAGTGTACAAACAAATAATATAGGCAAATTATAAGATGCGGTGAGGACGAGGATGAAGACGGAAAAGGGGTCTATCTCTCTCTCTGTGGCATCAGCTCAATTCAGGGCGATGGCAGGAAGAGGCTAAGGCAGGACGCGATGGTAAGAAGACGGAGGAAAAGGTACTTACTTGCCTGTGCCTCGATTGCCGAGGAAAATGAAGAGGAAATTTAACGATTAGGGCAAACTTGGTGTTTTTTGCTGTCCGATATGAGAGAAGGAGGTGCAAATCTGCACATGTTTATTTGACTCGATAGCTGCCTTGCGTTTTGCTTGTGTGTTAAGATAAAGTGACCAGAAATGAGTAGAGAATGGAGAGACCCCCCCCGCCCCCAACAATCATACACTTTGTTTATGAGTGTGAGTGTTGCTGAGAACGCGCGAAACGTAATATCAACATAAACCATCTTCTATCTGCCAGGTTATTGTTTCTTCTCTTTTTACAGCGCAATATTAATGTCTCGTCCCTCTCAGCAACACCCCAGGAAACCACACAGGCACTCTCAAAGCCTAACGACTACAAACACCCCTTCTATATCCCCCTCCACTCTTATCTTCGTTCTAGTTCCCGCCGTTGCCGTTGTCGTTGCCTCCTTCCCCATTCTGCCGCTTCCCTTCATTGATCAAGCGAAAGTTCCGGAGGAAAGAACCCACCCCTAGGCCCAGGGCCGGTTTTGCTTGCTCCTCCTCCGCTTTCCGCAGTTCCTCTTCGTCTTCGGCATTCATCCGGCCTGTTAGCCTCTTAAGGCGGACTTCCCTTTGAATCTTCTCCACCTTTTCCCTCTTCTCACGATCTGTAATGGCCGTAGCTACCCTCAGCCAAAATAACGCCACGACGACTGACATGACCACCAACGAAAAGAGCGCGCCCACATCCAATCGCGCCTCGAACGTCGGTGCGATATAACCATAATCCTCCGTCATTTCGGCGAGAAAGGTGGACGTGCTGGACGGGGTGGTTTGTAGAAAGGAGGCAGGGGGCAGCGCCGACAACCGGGTGCTGGAGGACGATGCCGCGGGACTGCGGCCGCGATGGAAGGGACGAGGGCTTTCGGGGGAGGGAAGGAAGGAGGACGTAAAAGCGGCCGGGGTGGACTGCTGCTGATGCGGCGATTGGTGGGGTCGTCGCTTCATGACAGTAGTGTGGCGAAGGACGCTGTGTGTATGTGTGGAGTAGTAGGGAGGAAGGCAGTGGGAAGGGATGAGAGAAAAAGCGAGAGCTGGGAAGGGATTGGGAGAGGCACGGGTGAATTGGCCGGCAGGAGGGGCACTGTCTGAAGGGGGAAGTATGGGCGATGCATTCAGCAAGAGGGCACCGGTTATTGATAATCGAGACGACGACGGAGAGGTTGCACGGTGATGCGCAGTACGTTAGAAGAAGAAGAAGCAAGCAAAGAAGCGGGGTCCGACGTCCAGCCGATTAAGTCCAGCAAGCCCGGCCGGCCGCGCAAGCCCGCGCCCGTTCCCTGTGCCTGTGTACTCTATAGGGTGGTGGTGTGTGTGGGTGTATGGCAATGCGGCTGCAACAAATTGCTCTGACTCGATCGTCCGTTCTTCTCCAAATCAATCGGCGAGCGAGCGTTACGTCTACTCTCTGCGCGACGCATTTGCTTTTCGAAGCAAGTCCAACAAATGAAAGCAAGCCCTGCACCATGACAGCCACAACGAGGACGAGGAGGGCCTGGCAGTGCCGCAATTATGGTGCCTGGTTCACTCCACTTTTACTTTCGCCAGCAGCACAAAGAGCAGCGTTATTTTTGGAGCAACCCTTGCATCACGAATAAGGCAGAGGCAGGAGCTCGTCGGCCGTGAGAAGGGGAGGAGAGGGCTATTTGGTTGTCTGCAATTTTATGTGGTCATGGAGGCTACTGCCGCCTTCTTGTCTTTTAGGGCTGGTTTGTCATTTGTCTTGAAAAAAAGGGACAGGAGGTTCACCCTGCCCACGGGGGTGTGTGGTGCTCTGCACGGTACAGTGTAAGCCTGCTTCGGCATGCGCCAGAAAAAGCCCTCCCAGAGGGTGCACTCTTAAGAAACAAAACAAGACAAGACAAGATGCCCAGTTCGGAGATCTTATTCAAAGGGAGAGTTTAGAAGTATAATTTGGGAGTAGTGTAATTGGGATCTGGGCATTTTTTAGAGAGATGGGACTGATGAGAGAGATCGGAACGTATCGTATTTTCTACAATTTTATGGTCGAGGACGGGCAATACATGTGTAAGAGCCGCACAATGCCCCGAGATGGTTCAAGTGCATAAGACCTGAGCACCCTGCCCACGGGGGTGTGATGCTCTGTACGGTACAGTGTAGGCCTGCTTCGGCATGTCCCAGAAAAAGCCCTCCCAGAGGGTGCACTCTACAGAAACAAGACAAGAAAGCGGCTAGGAGGGGGCGATGTTGGAAAGTTATGGCTTTAAGACCTCGGAGCGGCTGTCAGCAAGCAATTGAAGGCTTCAAGCACGCAAATCAGTCCCTATCCCTGCTTTGCCTGTCCAGTAATTGACAGTCTTTGTTGTGGTAGGCATCCTCAACTCCTCAACACCCGCAACGGACCTTGAAGCAAAACTCGCAGCATCTGCCCCAATCTCGCCCAATCTCGAAATCCGTCGGCCATAGACGTTCTCCACGACCTCGACGCCCAGCCAGACGGAAGACGGGCCGTACGTGCATGGTCGAAGTGGTGGGAGTGTCACGAGACGGTTGAGTGCCCTCGCCCAACAGAAGGCAAGAAGTGAGAGCCCCTGACCATCATACGTATGAAGTCCGAGAGCCCGTCCGAACCCGACCTCCTCACTCCACCCCACGCCCCCTTACCACAGGCTTGTGTGCCTCGCCGCTCGCACGCATTCACGCCCGTGGCACCATGGCGCGGCGAATTCAAGCCATCTCACGGCACCTGCAGCAGCAGCAGCTCTTCCAGCCCGACGAGGGGCGCAAGATGCGTCTGCATTCCTTCAAGGCCGGGCCGCACCTCGTGAGTAATTGATTGAGACGCATACCCGTGAGCGTACCCAATAGTGAATTGCAATGCGTCCCGTAGCGAGGAGAAGAAAGCCAAGGGTTTAAGATGAGGGGAGGGGTGCTGCAAGACATCAGTGCATGCTGCGCACACAGGCTGTGAATATTAGGGTGCACCTCTCTCCTAAACCCTTTTCGCCCTTCACTCGTTCCTTGATGAGAGGACCCCCCCACGCGTGGCTGATGTGGACTTGCTCCTCTATCGTCACCTGTCGCTCGCTCATGAATCTCGACGTTCATTAACCAATCCCCGCTCAACCACTCAAATACTGCAGGTCGAGTACGACGGGGACAATGGCGGGCTTCACCCGAGCATCGCACAAGAGGTGCTTACCGAGGGCGCCTTGACCTTCTTGGCCCAGCTTGTCAATCACTTTCAAGGAGACGTCTTTGAGGTAAGCTGAAGCGGATTCTAGACAACAAAGCCCCTATCCGCAGAGACTTCTGGAGGTCATCAACCACCGACGTAATGGACCTCAAATCATTAGGCTCAAGAACTCATGTTGGAGGAGGAGAAGCTTTGAGTGCAAACACGTTTCGGCAGCTCACGCCCCTCTTTCCTTCCCTTCGTCAAATATGTATGCACACAATATGCGACAGTTGTACAAGCGGCGGGCAGAGATGCAGGCGGAAGTGGAAGCTGGCACCTACAGCTTCGACTTTCTGCCCGAGACGGCCCACATTCGCGAGGTAAGACTGACATACATGTTTGCATTGTGCACAAGCCAAGAATAGGCGCATATTGTCATTGGTCGGCCCATCAAGCAAGAGTTACCCTCTCATTGACGCACTTGTGCACATACAAACACGTAAAGGGCGCATGGGAGGTAGAGCGCATCCCACCCGTGCTGCTGGACAGGCGGGTGGACGTGGGAGATGTTTCGCCCGACGATGCCCGCGCCCTTGTGTCGGCCCTCAACAGCGGGGCTCAAGGCATTCAATGCGATTTCGACGACGGGTTCTGCCCCACCTGGCGCAACGTGCTGCTGGGCATCCACAATATCTCCCAGGCTTCCCGCGGCGCTCTCTCCTACCCAGATCCTGCCACGGCGCAAGCGGTCGGCATTGGAGCGACGCCCGGAGTGATGATGCTGCGGCCCCGGGCGTGGTGCATGACCGAGATGCACCTGCATGTGAACGGACGGGCCGTGCCGGGGCCTTTGGTGGACTTCGGGTAGGTGCAGTCATGTGGATGGGGGTTGGGGGGAGAGGAGAGCGGATGAAGGGCTCTTTGTCTGTCTGGCCTCGCAGAGGTAGACTAACAATCAAGGCTTTTCACGGTCTCACATTGTTCGTTCTCTCTCTTCTTGCTTAGGCTCCTCATTTATCACTGCGGTGCCGAGCTGGAGATGCGGGGCATGGGCCCCTTCTTCTACTGCTCCAAAGTGGAGCACTACCGGGAGGCCCGCCTCTGGAACTCCATCTTTTCCTGGACAGAAACACGGCTGGGTTTGAAGAAGGTACGTGTGATTGACGCAGTCTGATGGAGGGATGTGGTTTACCATTTTGTCGTGCCTGGCGTGTCCTCTTTTCCACTTCTAGGCTCTGAAGCGGAAAAATGAACGGCGTACTCTGCCGTGATCTCGCACGAAGCCCCTTCCGTTTCTTTTTTCTCACCTTACTCTGTCTATATCTTCATTCTTCCTCTCACCCCTGCCCGCTTAGAACGGGATCAAGGCTTGTGTGCTGATCGAGAACATCACGGCCTCCTTCCAGATGGACGAGATCTTGCACGAGCTGCGTGGCCACTCGGCGGGCCTCAACTGCGGCATCTGGGATTACTCAGCCTCCTTCATCGCCCGCTTCGCCCAGCGCAGCGACATGATTTTCCCCGACCGCACGAAGTACGTGAACATGAAATGCGGCTTCATGCGCTCCTACATGCGTCTCCTCGTCGACACCTGCCACAAACGCGGCGCGCTGGCGACCACGGGTATGGCTGGCCTGGTCCTTGACCCGACGTGGGACTCCAGCACGCGAGAGGCGAAGCTGGAGGCGGTGCGGGACGCCAAGCGCTTCGAGGCCAAGGAGGGAGGTGCGGACGGGGCTCTCATCTATGACCTCAGCCTGCGGCCCGTGGTGTCGGAGGTGTTTGACGATGTGCTCGGGCCCGGGCGTGTCAACCAGCGGGACCGGCCACTAGCCCCCGTGCCCATCCGGCCCGCCGACCTGCTGGAGGTGCCACCGGGGGGGATCACTCAAGGAGGCGTTCGTTTCAATGTTGCCATCGGGCTGCGCTTCATTGAGTCTTGGCTCCGGGGTCGGGGCTCATTTGTGTACCGGAACGCCGCCGAGGACTCGGCCACGGCAGAAATCTCCCGATCCCAGATCTGGCAGTGGGTGCGACATGGCCTGCGCACAGAGGACGGCGTGTCGGTGACGCTGGGCTTGGTGATGGACTATGCCGAGCAAACTGCTCGGGAACTTGGCGAGGAAGGCCGGATGACCGACGTGCCTGCAGCCCTGGTGGACGACCGTGTGGCGGCGGCGATTCGAATTTACCGGGTACTTGTCTCGGCACCCAGCTTTCCCCGCTTCATCACCACCTTTTTGTACGAGCAAGCGTTGTTCCAAGAGCTAGTTCGGCACCGCTCACCCGTGCAGTAATAAGATTTAGTAGGATTGATGACTAGGAGTTGAAAGGAAGCACGCACACACATAGGGGTGTGCCTGCCTTGCGTTGCTCTCGGTAAAGGAATGGAGTGCTGAGAGCAAAAAAAGTTCATGCTTAGGAGCATCATTGAACAAAAGCACACAATTTAGAGATAATGGAAACAAATGCGAAACACGACTTAAACCCTTTGCTAAGTGTCCAAGCCCGGCCGCTTCTTCTTCTTCTTTTGTTGTGCTTTTTGGCTCTTGGCTTGAGCTTCCAAAAATGCTGCCATGCCTGCGCCTCAAATTGGCGGCCCTCTTTCGCTGTACACACAACTTTGCTTTTAGCAGACAGGCATTGCAAAAATAGAATGGGCCAGCCAAAAGAGAGTTTTTGAGCGATGCTGAAAGCGGAATCTTGACTTCTCGTGATGAGCCAATGGGAAAAGAGCCTCACCTTTCGCTCTAGCTAGGTCGCAGGACTCATGCCCACCACTATTATGTGCTGGGGATGGCTGCCGACCTCTTTGCGTACCTGCCGCACGCCCTTGCCTTGTCTGCATAGTCCTCTCATCCTGTCCAACCCACCAACTCACCGAACAAGCACCCACCCATCCCACCACCACCAAGCTTCTAAACCATGCCGGGCATTGAGACGAGCACCGCGTGGAAGACGCTGGCAGCGCACGCCGACAGGATAAAGCGTGTTCACCTAAGAGACCTCCTGACGGACGCTGCGCGCAATTCAGCCCTCACCGTCAACGCCAACGGCATCCTCTTCGACTACTCCCGGCAAAACGTGAATATCGAGGTACGCGTCAAAGGGAGGGAGCACACACAGTAGAGTCCGGTGGGGTCTACCTTTCAAGATAAGAGAGCTTTCAAAAGGCAGGGCTAGAACGGGTGAACTTGTTGTATCTGTATCGTAGGCTGCGGCTTCTTCCTGGCTGGCCAGCCTAGTCACATGAAGAGAGGTCGCCGTGCAGTAAAGGACGCATATGAAAGACAGCAAGCAACTGAACCTAACTCAGCTTCTTCCCGCTTTCCTTCTTCTCCCCACATCCTCCCCTCACTACAGACGATGGACTTCCTGATGGACCTGGCGGACGCAGCAATGCTGGAGCAGAAGCGGGTACGTTGTCAACGGGGGGGGACATATTTGGGGGGTCTCGTGTGAAGAAAGGGTTTGTTTGGCACTTGAGCTCGCTGGTCAAAAGAGTGAGCCATCTTTCTCATCTTGGCTCAACCTCCTTTCCTCTTTATTGCCCCCCCTTCTCTATATTTCTCTCAGGCGGCCATGTACGCTGGCGAGAAGATCAACACCACCGAAGGCCGTGCCGTGCTGCACGTGGCCTTGCGGGCGGCCCGCACCGCCGAGATCGTGGTGGACGGCGTGAACCAGGTGCCGTTGGTGCACGAGGTGCTGGACCACATCAAGGACTTCTCCGCCCGCGTGCTCTCCAACAAGTTCGTGGGCGCCACGGGGAAGCCCCTCAAGAACGTCATCTCCATCGGCATTGGCGGCAGCTACCTGGGGCCTGAGTTTGTTTACGAGGCCATCAAGTGCGGTACGTTCCAGAGTCAGTCCCGCTCGTCTGTCCTCGTTTATGCTGGCCATCCTTTGTTCATTTCAAAAAAATCCAATTATCCCTGAAGGCCCACCACCCCGCCTCTCACCCCTTCCTCCTCCAACTTTCCCTTCCTCTCAGTGCCCCAAGCCGCCGAGGTGGCGAAGGGGCGCACGCTGCGCTTTCTGGCCAACGTAGACCCCGTGGACGTGGCGCGGGCTACACAGGGGCTGGACCCGGAGGAGACGCTGGTGGTGGTGGTGTCAAAGACCTTCACCACGGCCGAGACCATGCTCAACGCCCGCACCCTCCGCAAGTGGCTGCTGGACGGCATCAAGGGCGCGGCGCCCGAAGAGATCATCCGCCAGCACGTGGTGGCCGCCTCCTCCGCCGTGCCGCTGGTGACGGAGTTTGGCGTGGACCCGGCTAACATCTTCGGCTTCTGGGACTGGGTGGGCGGCCGGTACTCGGTCTGCTCGGCCGTGGGCGTCCTGCCCCTCGCCCTCGTCTTCGGCTTCGAAGTGCTGGAGCAGTTCCTGGCGGGCGCGCGCAATATGGACGAGCACTTCGCCACGGCGCCCCTGCGCGAGAACATCCCCGTGCTGATGGGCCTGCTGGGCGTCTGGAACTCAACCTTCCTGGGCCACGAGAGCCGCGCCATCCTGCCCTACGCGCAGGCCCTCCTCCGCTTCCCCGCGCACGTGCAGCAGCTGGACATGGAGAGCAACGGCAAGCGCGTGGGCATCGACGGCCGCGAGCTGCCCTTCCAGGCGGGCGAGGTGAACTTCGGGGAGCCGGGCACGAACGGGCAGCACTCCTTCTACCAGCTCATCCACCAGGGCCGGGCCATCCCCACGGAGTTCATCGGCTTCGCGCGCAGCCAGCACCCCATCGAGCTGCCCGGCGAGATGGTCAGTGGCCAGGACGAGCTCATGTCCAACTTCTTCGCACAGCCCGACGCCTTGGCCCTGGGCAAGACGCGGGAGCAGCTGGAGATCGAGGGCGTGGCGGAGGAGCTGCGCCCGCACAAGGAGTTCCCCGGCAACCGGCCCTCCTTCTCCCTGCTCTTCGGCCAGCTGGATCCCTTCACCACGGGGCAGCTGCTGGCCCTGTACGAGCACCGCGTCTTCGTGCAGGGCGCCATCTGGGGCATCAACTCCTTCGACCAGTGGGGCGTGGAGCTGGGCAAGGTCCTGGCCAAGCAGGTCCGCACCCAGCTGGCCGCCAGCCGCCAGGGGGACGCCACCATTTCGGGCTTCAACAGCTCCACCGCCGCCATGATTCGCTTCTACCTCCTCAACAGCACCCCCGGCAGCGGCAGCAGCAGCATCTAGAGGAGGAATGGATGTGGAATTTTGAAAAGGGGGCTTAGTAATTTTCCAAATTTTGTTTTTAAATCAATGCTTTCATACTTTGGTGGGGCTATCGATGAGCACAGCGAGGGGGAAAAGCGTAAGAGGGAACAGGCCGTCCAATGGAGGCAAAGTCAAAGTGGGAAGTCATGGCATAGTAAGGTCTGCCTTTATTTCGTCCAAATTATAATCAAAAAGACACTTGCATTTCATGAACATTCTTTCCTTTCTTTCTTTGTTTTGTTACACACTAGTAGCCACCTGTTCAATTTCTTCTAAATTCAAACTGGAGAGATGCTCTTGGTACACACGCTCAAATGCCCGCCGGACACGTGCAGCATCGTTGGGCCCAAGGCTCTTACTCAAAAGCACATCCAGGGCCCCTGAAAAATCCTCTTTAGAGCCGACGGTTTTTGTAAGCTCTACACCATCATGAAGCGTGGTCGCCGTCGCCGGGCCCGAGCGTCGTTCGGGGGCCTTGTAGTAATCCTTGCTTCGTACGGTGGGGTAGTGCGCCACCAGGGAAGGGAACATGGCCTCGAACTTGTTGCGGTCCATAATTGATGGATGATTGTGGTCAGGGGGGGGGAGGATGGGGGAGGGGCTTGCTTGTCGGCGTGAAAGGCTCAGCCTGGGCGACGGAGCAATATGAGCGGCGGGGTGTTAAGGAAGCCGGCAGCCCTGTCTTCTTGTGGTGGTGGTGGATGGGTCAGTGTGTGTGCGCGTGAGAAGGCAGTCATTAAGCTAGCTAAGGGCATGAGGCATGAGTGAAGCCCGAGCCCTACTACAATACAATACTGGCAACCTCCCCGTCCTCCCCTCCCCCATTTCTTACCAACAACAATCATCAAAGCAAAACCACACCGACAGCGTGTTTGTCTTTTTCCGTGTCTCTTTTCTTCTTCCTTTTTGTTGTGTGTTTAGGTCAACTGTTTCCCTTTTAAAGGCTTTCCTTCCTCTTCTTCTCTTCCCCTCCTCCCTGACGTGTCATTGCTGGACAGTGGCAGGTGGGGCAGACAGCGGCAACACGCTCGCTGCCTATCCCCCTCTTGCCCCATGATCAATGCCACCCTTTGGTCACTCCCTGCTAGTCCCTTCTCCCACCGTCCCTCAGCTCTTTACTTCTATAATAATTCCTAATTGAGATTGACGTGTCTTTGGTCGCATGCCCTCCCCTCCCTCGCGTTAACTAATCCATCTACTTCCGCAAACAAACCAAAAATGAGACATGACGTGTGATATGACGATAGTGGTTGATGGTGTGTGTGTGAATGTGCGTGTGTATAAATGTTGCCTGCATTCTGCCTCGCTTTGCCCGGCAACGAGCTAGGCGCCAGCAGCAACACAAAGACAAGGGTGAGTGCGAAGGCAGGTGCAGTCGCAAAAGGCCAAAGCCTTAGAGCTTGTCGAGGAAACGATCCAGGGGGGGGATCTCGGGGGAGAGGCCCTTGCGCTTGCGCACGCCGAGCACGACCTCGTTGGCCTTGCTGCCGGGCTCGAGGCAGTCCCCGCCCATCATCTGCCAGTGGTCGAACACGCACTGGGGGAAAGCCTTGCCGCCGGTGCCAGCGCGGAGGTCGGCCGTGAAGCCGAAGGACTCCATGACAGGCAGGTAGGCCTTAAGCGTCATCATGGGCGTGCCCGGTCGCTGCTCCTCGGAAAAGACGTGGCCGCGGCGACGCGTGAGCACGCCGTAGCAGCCGCCCATGGCGTCCTGGGGGCATGAGATCTCGCACAGGTACACGGGCTCCAGGAGGGCGGGGGAGGCCGTGAGGATGCAGGCGTGCACCACGCGGCGGGCCGTGGGCTGGATCTGGCCCATGCCTCGGTGGATGGCGTCGGCGTGCAGCACCACGTCCAGCACCTTGACGCAGACGCCGCGGCACTGCTCGTCCGCCATGGGGCCCTGCCCGCAGGCCTGCTGGAAGCCCCCGCAGACAGACTCCTTGATCTCGTTCAGGTAGTTGACACCCTTTGTGGCGTCCAGCACGATGTTGGGGCCCGTGCCGTCGGGCCCGAAGGCCCAAATCTTACGCGCCTCCGTCACGTCCCAGCCGTGCGTGTCCGCCAGGTAGCGGGCACGGAGCTTGAAGTCGTCGCGGGCGTTGACCTTGCCGTCCTCGATCTCGTCGGGCAGGCCGTCCGCCAGGGGCTCGGCCGTGGCGTACAGGCGGTTGTGCTTGTTGGGGGACTTGGACAGACAGGTCTGCTTGGAGACGCCCGTGACGGTCTCACGGTAGGACACCACGGGGTCCGAGATCTTCACCTCCGTGCCCATAAAGTCCTCCTGCAGGTCCTTCAGGCAGATCTCCAAGTGCAGCTCACCCGCGCCCGCGATGATGTGCTCGCCCGACTCCTCGGTGTAGCAGAGCACCATGGGGTCCGACTTGGCCAGGCGCTTCATGCCCTCCACCAGCTTGGGCAGGTCCGCCGAGTTCTTGGGCTCTACGGCCACGCGCACCACGGGCGAGACGGAAAACTTCATGGTCTTGATGCAGTGCGCCGACTCGGCCGTGCAGATGGTGCCCGACTTGAGCAGGTACTGGTCCACGCCCACCAGCCCGCACGTGTTGCCGGCCGGCACGTCGTGCACCTGCTCCACGTAGCGGCCCATCATGACGATGGTGCGCTGAATGTTCTTGATCCACAGGTCGGTCTTCTTGCCGGGCACGTAGTTGGGGCCCAGGATGCGGCACTTCTGGCCCGTGGCGATGCGGCCGGCGAAGACGCGGCCGAAGGCGTAGAAGCGGCCCTTGTCCGTGGTGGGCACCATCTTGGACACGTACATGCACAGCGGCGCGCCCGGGCTGGTGTCGCAGGTGCGGATGGCGTTGGCCGTCTCGTCGTCCAGGGGGCCGTCGTACAGGTTGTCCACACGGTACTTCTGCGCCGCCACGGGGGAGGGCAGGTGGATGACGATCATTTCCAGGATGGCGTCGGCGGCGGGGATCCACTTCTGCATGATGCGCTTGAGGAGGGGCTTGCCCTTGAGCTCCTTGTCGTCGCCCTTGAGCGTGACACCGATGACCTTGAGCATCTTCTCCACCTTGGCCGTCTTGTCCTCCATCACGGCCTCGAAGACTTTGCAGATGGGGTCCATGATGAACTGGCAGAAGGCGCGCTTGAGGGTGCCATTCTCGCTCTGCGTCTTCCACTTCTTGGCGTCCTGGTCGTAGTACCAGTCGCCCCACAGCTTGCCCATGAACGAGGCCTCGTCCGTGTTGAACTTGGCCGCGTACGTGCGCGCGAACTTCTTGAGCGTGAAGCCCCACTGGTGCAGGCCGGACCCGAAGGCGACCGTGCCCTTGTCGGGGTAGACCTGCACGTCGCCCATGAGCGCGTCGTTGTAGGTGGCGATGATCACGTTCACGGACTCGATGGCGCGCGAAAAGGACTGGTACATCTCCTCGGGCGGCAGCTGCAGCTCCAGCAGGGCGCGGTCCACCTTGTTCACCATCAGCACGGGGCGCACGCGCTCCGAGATGGCCTGGCGCAGCACCGTCTCGGTCTGCACGCACACACCCTCGATACAGTCCACCACCACCAGGGCGCCGTCCGTCACGCGGAGCGCGGCCGTCACCTCGGAAGAGAAGTCGACGTGGCCGGGGGAGTCGATGAGGTTGATCAGGTAGCACTTGTCGCTGATGTCCACATTGGAGGCGGCGGCCATGGCGATGGCGCTGTCGTTGTCGGCCTTGATGGAGGCGGCATCGGCGGCGGCCTTCTCCTTCTTCTCGCCCGTGAGCTGCTCCTCGGCGGCGGCCTGGGCCAGCCTCTCCCCGGCATCCATGTCGTACTCGAAGAACATGGAAATTCCCGTGGACTTGATGGTGATGCAGCGCTCCTGCTCGTCAGCGCGCGTGTCGGTAAAGCGGGCGTCTCCGGCATTCTTGGCGGAAATGATACCAGCCTTGGACACCAGGGAGTCCGTGAGGGTGGACTTGCCGTGGTCCACGTGCGCAATCACGGACATGTTACGGATGTTGTGCTTCAGGTCCATCATAGCCCGGAGCTGGTCGATCGTGAAGTTCACCATCTTTCCTGCGGCTGCTTGCTGCTGCTGGGGGCGGACGGCAAACGACGGGGAGAAAGAGGAAGGGGGTGCGCTTCCTGTCAAGGTGGTATGTGGGTGGTGGACAAAGGCGTGTGAGTGATGATTGGACGAAGACATGCGTGTCGAGGGCTGAGCGGCCGTGCTTCATGCGCAGCCATCCAGACCCACCCCGCCCCACGCATTCGCTTTCCATTGGACGATGGCCCCACCAGCAGCTTCCTGGGCATGCCACCATGTGATGCCGGCGGCGCTCGTGGGTCCTCGAGGCAACCTTGCGTGGCACACATTGCCTTTTCTGTGTGTTGGGTGCGTGTGGGGTGGTGGATTCATTCCGTGGGGTGGTTGGCCTCCCCCTCACAAGAGTCAAGCCTCCGCCTGCCCTGGTCCCCACCATCCACTACCGCGCTATTCTGGGCAAGAGGGTGGACATGATGTGAGCCTCCAAAGGTAACCAGGCTCAAGAATCCCGGCGTCCCTTGCTGAAGCTTTCATCAATGGTTCAGCATTCAGCTTACAGTTTAGCGAGTGGCTGGGGCGAGTTCGCTGCTCGCTCTGTTCCGAGCCGCACAAGCCCGAGGGAAAAGTAAAAGAGAATGAATCAAAAAAACAATGCAAAACACTAGTGCTGATTTTCTTCTTCTTTTTTCTTGTAGTTGTCCTCCCCACTCCCGACAAACCCACCCTCACCAACACGCCCGCACGCCCGCACGCCCGCACAATAAAAATACTGACACACGGGGCCCTCGCCGCAAGCGCCTGAGAGAGCTCCATGCGACCTCCCCAAAAAACAATAATAAAAATAATCCACACAAGGCACCCACTCACCCGCCTACACGCAGCAATACCCCTCCCTCCTCTCCCCTCTCCCTCCATCCCCCCACCGATACTTCGTTTACTTGAGGCTGGAGAGCTTGGGCACCTTGCTCACGTCCCCGAGCGAAGCAATGCTGAGGCCGCCCTTCCAAATCTTGGCGTGCAGGGCCTTGACATCCGACTCCGAGACCCCGTCCACAGCTACCGTGGCGCTCCCGTCCGCCAGCCCTTCAAAGAGCGCCCCGTCCAGCTTGATCAAGGCCGCCACTTGTGCCGCCTTCTTGGCCGCGGCGAAGTCCTTGCCCGTGCTCTTGATCACCTGAAGCAGCGCATCCACGTAGGCCCCCGCCGCACTGGGAGAAGCCGCGCCCGTCACGCCCACCAAGCCGGGCAGTGTAAAGACGGACGCGCCCGCAGGCAAGGCCGCCTGCCAGGCTGCCGCCAACACGCCCAATGCCGCCGCGTCCGCCTTGCTGGGTGCCGCCAAAGCCAAGCCAACAAAAGTCGCGTCCGAGGAAGCCTTGAGGCGCGCCTCGCCCCCGAAGTACGCCGAGGTAGGCGCGGCCTTGGCGCTGCCTGCAGCCAGCCCCTTCGTCAGGCCCGCCGCCCAGGACAAGAGCTGGGCATGCGCAACCCCTGCCCCCACCACAGTGATGGAGCCGGCCCCAAAGGTCTTGGCGCGGTACGCGGCCAAGGACCCCGACGTGATCCCCGTGCCCGGGCAGTACAGGGGGTGGCCCAAGGGTGTGTTCTCCCCGTAGGCCGCCTCGTACAACGCTTCGCTCAGCTGGAGACGCGCGTCTGTGGCGTACGCTTCCATGTCCGCGGCCGCGGCGGCTTGCAGGTCCGAGACGAGATAGGGCGTGATCTTGGGCGACAAGGCAGTCTCGAAAGCAGCAAACATCGAGGACTCCGCGAACTCAGGCAAAGACGTCACCTTGTACAGAATAGCTTCACGTCCCGCAAGGGCAGAGGGAGCCGCACCCACGCTCTCCAAGTCCCGCAGCAGACGCAAAGCAGAACGTTTGGTGGTTCCTTTGAAGGCCAAATGCTGAAGCAGGAGCGCGGAGCCCGCCTCACAAGGCGCCGCCTCATACATAGAGCCGGCAGCCACAGACAAGCCCACCGAGGCCATCTTCCCCGCAGCTGTCGAGACCACTTTCACCCCAGAAGGAAGTGTTGTCGTCTCCACCTTGAGCGGGCTAGCGGCAGCGGGAGTCAACACGGGCAGCCCGGGGAACTCCTCGTCAAGGCTGGCCAAGGAGCTCTGGCTGCGGCGGGCCAAGGCCTGCAGGTTCTTGGGGACTGCGCGAGTTAGCCGCAACATGTGTCCTTCCTGTGTGTTGGTGTGTATGGGTGGGGGTCGGGTTGTGAGTTGTTTGGTGTTGTGAGATGCAGAGCTTGGCGGTGTGCCATTGCGAGCCGTGGTGCACTTGCTCGACTCGCCACGGCCACGGCTCTGTCCGTGCGCGTCTGTCGCCTCATTTCCCGTCGCACATAGCGCAGGGTCCTATGGCTATGCGCAACGCGTGCGGTAAGGCATGGCGGCCCTTTGTTTTATGGATTCAGGGTCATCATCATCGAGGCTCGCTGGACTCGCGGAACGGACTTGGAATTACGACCCAGGACCCCAAGACCAAAATGACTCAAATCACAGCAGAATGACCCACAACCCCTGTCCCCTTCCTCTCCACCATGAAGAACAGGGACAACGTCCACGATTTAAACATGCCAGGCGCTTAGGAGGGCTTCGCAATTGCGGTGCGACTTCTCCACACCTCCCGCCCTCCAGCCAGCACTTCGCTTCGGCCATGAGCCCCCCTGCGCCTCTGCTTATTATCAGCGCTTCATACCTTGACTACCCTGCATTTCATTGAACGCGGATGCTGTTAAGCTAGCAAACCAGCCGTTCTTAAACGCGAAAAAAGCTAATCCTGAAAGCCGTCATTCTAATTCCCCTTTCCTCCCCGTCCCCGTGCACAACACAGGAAGGAGCCGACACACGCGCCATGTCGGTTCTGGAGGAGGCATCCCGCGTGAACGACTACTTCTTTGTCGTGGGCATAGACACAGACCCGTTGCTGCCCTTGGCCCCAGACGCGCAAGCCGATGAAGACCGAGTCGATGGGCACCCGCTCAAGCTTCGCTACCAGTACGTTTGTTGATTGCATGCATGTTTTCTCCACAGAGTTGTCCCTGGTATCAATTGCTTTTGCTTAGTGTCGCCCTATTTTGTCTCTGGCCCTCAATACACGAAACGTAACGTCACGCACACACACAAACACACGCACACCACACACAGGCCCTTGCTGATCGACCGGTTTCCCCTCGAAGACAACCAAGAGACGCGGGTGGAGAATGGCGTGGCTGACTTTTGCTTTCCCACGGGTTTGCGGCTGGCGAGAGGCATGCAGATGCCCAGGTTCTTCTCCTTCGTGCTGACCAACGGCGAGGGAGATAGAAGCTACGGACATACGCTCGTCATCTACGAGCTCTTGCCGGAAGAAGCCGAAGCCAGGCTCACAACACAGATCCAGGAATGGGAGCTGCGAGAAGAGGAAGAACGAAGGAGAAGAGAGGGCGAAACGCCGCCTTTGAAACGGGAAACCGGTCGGACGGGGGCCTTCTTTGCCGAGGAGGAGGAGGAGGAGGAGGCCAGCGGCCATTCAGATGGGGAAGCAGCGCCCGAGAACTTGTCAGTGAGGCCTTCTACCTCCACCGACCCCTCTTTTCCCTCCTCCACCTCTCCTTCTTCTCCCTCAGACCTCGAGCGTATCTTTGCGCCCAAATGCTTGTGTCTGCTTTCTAAGTACCCCTTTGTGGACGCGTCTCGCGCTTGGCTCCTTCAGCTATACCGCCTCTCCTGCTCTCCCACGCCCGTGCCGCTGGAACGGTACATCTGCAACTTTTTGTTGGAAGTGCCCTGCCCCGTGCCAGGTCGCGTCGACATCCAGTATAGCATGCTCGATCAGGTCATTCACTACCCCTGTCCGCCTCCTCATCAGCCCTTAGCCTGGTCGGGTGGGCTGCCCCTGGAAGCAGTGTTGGAGTGGCTGGGCCCCGAGAACCTGCTGACGGTCTTCAATGCCGTCCTCCTCGAGCAGCAAGTCCTCCTGCACAGCACCCAGTTCTCCCTCCTCACCGCCGTGGCCGAGTTCTTGACGGCGTGCATGTGGCCCCTGACCTACTCCCACGTCTTCATCCCCATCCTGCCTCGGCAGTGCCTGTACCTGTGCGCCAACAGCCCCGTGCCCTTCCTCCTGGGTTGCCACACTGAATCGTTCAAATTAGTGGCCGACCAGCTGCCTGACACGGTCACTGTCGTGGACCTCGACCGCAACGACGTGCGGCTCGCTCCTGGCGTTCCACTGCCCCCCTTGCCCGGACGGCGCAAGAGCAAGCTTCTGCGGGTCATCAAGGATCATGCCAACCTCTTTGAGCGGGCCGAGCAACGACACCAAGTGCAGCAGCAGCAGCAGCAACGGCAACAGCAGGGGCTGGAGGCTTCGGCGGCTCCTCCTCCCCTTCCTCCTCTCCCTCCTCACATTCCGGCCTCCACTTCATTGCCCACGACGATGGCTGCCACGGCCGCCGCGACCCTCCTCCCCACCAGCCCACCGAGCATGTCACAACCCCAGTCGGCCCCTCCAGCCCCGCCTTCTCCGGTGCTGACTCCTGCCCTTGCCCCCACTACATTGCCCGTCGCCTCCTCCCTACCGCCTCCCCCACCGCCGATGCTGCCACGTGCCCTTTCTGTTTTGGACGACCCCTTCTCGCAGGCTGGGCGCTTCTTGCATCAGGGAGGGGCTGGAGAGGCGGGGGCCATGAACGAGGAGGATTGGGACGCACTGAGGGATGCCTTCCTGGGCTTTTTCCTGGCGCTGCTCAAGGACTACCGCAAGTATCTGACCTTTCCTACCAATGAGGACCCCAAACTGAAACTGGGCTTCAAGCAGGCCGATTTTATTGCCTCGCACCCTTCTGAGTGGGCCTCGTTTCTTGAGGAGTTTTGTCGTACTCAGGCCTTACAAAGCTTCCTGGACGCGCGGCTGCAGCCTGACCCGGAGGATAGTGGGGAGGTGGCGTTTTTTGACGAGCTGATCGAGGCCCGGCAGAAGGGCAAGCCTCGCTTTTCGATGGGCGGCATCGGAGGGGGCCGGCGTCAGCCATCCTTCCGCCGGCCTGCTCATCTTCTTCGGCAGCAGCAAGAAGTCAAGACGCTGGTGGCACTGCAGCCCGACGTTTCCAGCCTGCCCTCCGAGCCTTTTGTCTACGGCGGCTTTCCTGTCCTTCAAGATAAGTGGTACGTCCCGCCTCGGCCTGTGAACGACCTGGCCGCTGGGGCCGTGGAGGACGACGGGGCAACCTTGTGTCGGCGACGTGGGCGGCGGCGGCGGGGGATTAAGAAGCGTAACCACATTTTGAGGTTTAAAAGTGACCATATTCCTTGGAATCCGGCAACGTTGGTATTCTCTACCTTCCTCATGGCCTTCTCCTTGACCATCGGCCGGGATCTGCAGCAGCAGCCCGACGTTGCGGCAGCGGGCAAGACGCAGAGGGATCCGGAGGCAGAGGCCGTTAAAAGCGCTGCAAGTCCTCCGCCCCTGTCTCGCCTTGACCTTGCCAGCGGCATCAGTGAGCCGTCGACCGGCAGCGTTGGTTCGGTGGAGGGAGAGGAG
>Ga0209491_10003816_pt1 | contig 24206 bp, 25 predicted proteins | sample BON02_FD_187213 | JGI IMG/M metagenome (GOLD analysis project Ga0209491, IMG submission 187213) | Freshwater microbial communities from Lake Bonney liftoff mats and glacier meltwater in Antarctica - BON-02 (SPAdes) (version 2) | ecosystem: Environmental > Aquatic > Freshwater > Ice > Glacier... | reverse complement strand
TCCACCTATCTAAATATAGGAAGATTAAAAGATTAAAAGAACTATTCGGTGAGGAATTAATTATTTATACTGATAATGAGAATTCTTTCGATGGTTATATCTCAACTAGGGGTAAGATTTTTAGTGATATATTATCAGTTAAACATAATTTAAAAAGTGTTAAAAATATATCAGTAGATATACTAGATTGGGATAGTGATTCTTTAGAGATTTTAATTGAAGAATTAAAATTTTGGGATGGTACGTTTGATACTAATTGTAACGGTAGACAATACTCAACAACAAATAAGATAGAAGCAAGTGTTATCTCATCTGCGTTAAATAGGTTAGGGTATTCACATACAACAACAAAAAGAGAATATGATAACGTTAACCATAAAACACTTAATATTCTAAGTTGGTGTAGTGATAGGGATTTTAATAGAAATAGTGCTAAAACAAACCATTCTGTTAGGTTTAATGGTTGGGGTTTCAATTCCTACCAAGCTAATATTAAAGTTTACTGTGTATCAGTACCTAATAAATGTTTTTGGATTAAATCACCTAAAACTGGACAAGTATCGTTAACTGGTAACTCACCAGGTCGTAAGGATGGTGCCCTAGCAGTGGGGACGACAACAAGAATGCGTGTTGGGTACAACATAGGTCCAAGTTCATGGTTACAATCTCATGTCATTATTCACAAAGATGGTAGAGCTCAACATTTAAATTTTATAAATGGTGAATTTACTACGTTTCAATAATAAATTTAAAAATTCCCACTCTCTAATAAGAGTGGGTTTTTACTTCTAAAAAAGTTATGAGATAGTCAATTAAGATACCTTTTAAAAACATTTGGTATATTTATTATTAAAAAAATGTTTAATAATATAAAGGGGTTGCTTAGGGGGGGATTAATGTTTGAAATTAGTTCTGGTGATGCATGGAATAACTTTTATTCTGATGAAAAAAAATTCCCTAAATTAAACGGTGATGTAAATTTATATAATTCGATTGAGACTTTATACCCAAAAAAGAATAATCAACATAATAAAAATTATTTTATGTGGATTTATAATTTATTTCGGGATGGTATCTTAAAGATTGAAGATTTTTATAAGGTATCTAATTATTTGGAATTATTTGAGAAGTATAAAAAAGTAATACCATTAGAGAGTCGTGATATTAATTCATTTAAGAATATACAAGATTTATATTCGGTTGTAAAGGGTTTTGAAGGGAATGAGGATACTACCCCTACGAGTAAAAAATCGGAGACTCGCAAGATAAAGGACACTGAAATTGATAAAATTTTCGATGATGAGGAATGGTTAGTTATGATTCCAAAGACTGAGCGAGCATCTTGTATCATTGGGAAAGGAACACAGTGGTGTACGGCTGCTGAGGAGTCAGACAACATGTTTGACCATTATAATTCTGATGGTCCTTTATTTGTTATTATTAATAAGGGGAGTGGTGAAAAATTTCAGATGCATATTGAATCCAATCAATTAACTGATGCTCAAGACAGAGAAATCACTACTTATAACTTGTTTGATTTTGATGAAGGTGATGGTCTTTATTATTTTTTTAAAAAAAGGCTTGGGCTTAAGTTTTACGATTTCATTTTAAAGAATGGTATTGATGAATATGTTGATGGTGGTTATAGTGAGACATTTAATGATGCTTTGTATGAGGCAAAAGATTTACCAAAGAGCAAAGAATTCCAAAATTGTTTAGATGCTATGCGGGGGTCTAATGATGATGATGTTATTATTATGGGGTACAAATTAGAGACGGACCCACATAATATTTCAGAATATGATATTAAAAATCTATTGGGTAGAGGTAATACTGATATTGTTAATGAGATATTAAAACATTTGGTTGAAATTGGTTATGATGATAGTGATAGTGGTTTTAATGTTTACAAAAAAGCGTTAAATGATTTGAAGCAAGCTAAATTAGAGCTTGGGAAGTTATATAATATAGACCATGGTAAAACGTTAACAATTAAATTTATTGATGTCTTTAACCCCGAAAAACCAATAAATATTGAAATGGATAACGGGTCTAGTGGTCAAGTTGATTTTGATGTAGTGAAAAATTTGGTTTATAATAGAAGCTTGTTTGAGCGATTAATAAAAAGATAAGTTGAAGAGGATTTATTAAAGTAATTATTAATTATAAAAATGATTATTTTTTAATAAAAAGCTGATGGTTTCATCAGCTTTTTTTGCTTCCGATAAAAAAGATTTAACAGACTCAAAATCTAATACGAACCATTCACCTTTTTCATGGTTTACAGCGTACAATCTATGTAAAATACGTTCTATTTTTTTGTAATTAACACTTTCATAAGATTCAACTAACCTTATTTCCTTAGGGTTACCAGTTTGTAGGGTGGAAATTCTAATTGAGATATCATTCTTAGTGATACCTATTTTATATCTATCACTTTCTTCATTACCACATTCAATTAGTAGATAAACTTTACCTTTCATATTTTTTAATTAAATTTAAATGAATTAATGTTATTGTAAATGATTTTATGTATATTTGCTTAAAAATTATATGAGATTATTTGCCACGTTTAATGGTTTTATTAAAAAAGAAGATTTTAAGGGGAATAAAGTTGGTAACACTCAATTAAAATGGGTAAACGTTACTTATGAAGTTGGTGATAAATTGGGTGAGGATTTAACATCTAACATTACCACAGTTTTTAACGGTGTTAAATTATTAAAAGGTTTTAGATATGTTATTAACTGTAAAGGTGTTATAGATGGTAAAATAAATTACCCTAAGAAAATAAAAAAAACAAATAAGAATGAAAATTGTTTTTTAATGCGTAGAATTGGTAATGATTTTATATTTATTAAAGGTAAACTAAAGGGTTTAAAGAGTTCTGAAGTTGATAATGAAATATTAACTGATTATTTAGTTTGGACGTTAAAAAAAACTGATAATGAATCAACAATTAAAAATGGTGTTGAGTTACTAAAAAAAATTAATTATGGAAAATAAAAGTAATAACGAAGAGGAGGAAAAAAGGAAAGCTCTAGAAGAATTATTGGGTAATTTATTGAGTGGACTTGAACTTCAAAAAGAATTTATTAATAAAAATAAAGCTATTGAGGATGAGGATGATAGTGAATTTGGTAAATTAATTAATGTTGAGGTTATAAATGAAGGTGATTGGGTATTAAAATTCAAAACTTGGGAAAATTCAAGTGGTAATATTATTAAAGTAACTATTAAAAAATTAAATGGTGATATACCAAAAGAATTACCAGATTTTATTAGTAAAATAGTTGATGCTCATTTACCAAAGATGAATAAATTTTCATTGTTAAAAGATGAAACTAATGGTTTAAAGATGGATAGTATATTTAATAAACCTAATTTTATTAATGGTAAAACCTTAAGTGAGTTTGATAATGATAAAAGTATAAAGGGTTTAGTAGTTAGATTCTGGGGTGAGAATGGGCAATTAAACTTTGATAAGGAATTAGGTAAGGCGGTTGATAACGAAGATTATTCGTTGGCAGCTAAATTTAGAGATAAGAATTTGGATTTAGTAAAATTAAAAAAAGAAACTTTAAATTCAATTAAAGAAAGTTTAGATAATGAAGATATCATGGGTATTGATATGTTATTGACTTGCTTTAAAGAAATTTTAGAGGAGATAAAAAAAAATTAATAGTTTTAATCATTATTATTTGTGAGATTCAATAATTTTTAGTATATTTGTTAAATAAAAAAAAGTAGATTAGTAAAAAGGGGTGGTTTAAATTTTAATCATCCCTTTTTAGTTCAAATTAAATATTAACAATTAAATTTTTAAATTTATGTCTTGGAAAAAACTATTTCTAACTGACGACAGTGTGGATTCACACACTAAAGAAAAAAAAGAGGTGCTTAATAAAGCAAATACTAGTGAAATCATTTCATTTCCTAAAACAAATGTGGTTGAGGAAAAACAACCTTTCATTTTTACGGATTCAAAACCTTTTCAGGTTGAAATTGAGAAACCAAAAGAAACCCAAATAAATTATGAAAATGCTCATATAGATAGTATTAGTAAAATTTATGAAAATGGTTTCAATCAACTCAATAAAGAAGGTGTTGACTTCTTCGAGTTTTATCAATCAGTCACAAACTCCGATATTAATAATCCAGATGTTTACAAGATGGCGTTTAATTTACTTAAAGGTATGGACCCATCGTTTACAAAAGAACGTGCCTTATCAGATGCTAATTATTATATAGATAAGATTACGGACGCTTACAATGGGATTAAAAATAGTAGTGAGAACTTAATATCACAATTAAGTGCTGATAAAGAATCGGAGGAAAAGAATTTAATTATCGAATTAAGTGAACTTGAATCTCAATCTTCAAACCTAAAACTTAAGTTAGATAATAAAAAAATTGAATTATCATTAGTTGATGCTAAATTTTCAACTAAATTTTCTGACGCTAGAATGAAATATGAGGCTAATGAAGTAGTTAAAACTTCATTAACTGATAAGATTAATACCGTAGTAACAAACATTAAAAATAATATTTAAATTAAGATAAGATGGATTATAAACAATTAGAAGGTTCGAAATTAGCGTCTCTACCAATTTTTAAACATTTTGGTGAGGGTGAGATTAAATTAAATCCACAAGAGTGGAGAAAAGGTGAGTTTGGGTTATTTTCAATAATAGCCGTATTAGCTACACTTGTAGGTGGTTATATGGTTTGGGTTTATATATTACCAATTCTAGGTGCTTTAATACAGTTGGCGGTAGTTGGTTTCACAGCTCTATTTCTAGTAATCGCTAGGAAACCAATTTTTAAGTTTTTCAAGAATTTAGCTAGAACTTTACACAAGTCAGTTATTAGACATGACCCATTTGGTGAGTTGGAAAATCAAAAAATCGCTATGGTTCAAAATAAGAAAAAATTTCACGAAGCTAAAGGTAAAATTGCTGGTTTAAAAACTCAAATGCAAATTGACGCTGAGAAACAACAATTAGATGCTGAGAAATTACAACACACAATCACAGCCTTAGATGTTAAAGGTAAAAACCTAAAAAAAGCTGTGGTTAGTATCGTTGATAAGGAAAGTGATGAGTATATTGATGTAATTAATGATATTGAAACCACTGTATCCCAAGCCGAGAGAGCCACTTACATGTATAAACAAGCTAACGAATTTGCAATAAAATATGCTTCTCGTGGTAAGATTATGCAGAATCTAGATAATAAATTAAAAAGGGTAGCCAATAAGATTGATATTAAGATTCAAGATTTTGATACGACTATAATTATGTTAAAAAATGATTATAATTTCGCTGAAAAAGCTAGACAAGCTACCGATGCCGCTAAATCAGCAATGCTATTCGATAAATCTTGGGAATTAGATTATGCTATGGACGTTATCACGAGTACTATCGCTAGTGATATTTCAATCACACAAAGCAATTTAAGTGATATTGATATGTTGACCGCTAACTTCTCAATTGATGATGAAGCGATGTTCGCTAAGTTGGATAAACTTGCTGGTGATATCAAATCTGGTGATGAAAAAGTTACTAACACCAATAAGTATAAAAACCCAGAATATAGACTAACTACTGATGATAAGTTAAAATCTGGTGGGTTTGCAGATTTTTTTCAAAAATAATAGTAAATATATTTGTTATTCTGAATTTTATAACATACCTTTGCTTCATCAAATATTAATAATTAATAATTAAAAAAATGGGAAATTTATTTAAGGTTAAAAGTTTAACCACTTTTGCCGAGGTGATTATCGCAGTATTAAGTTTATCGGTATTATTAGGTTGTGTTTACTTCCTAGCACCAGGTTTAAGAGTATCTGAATCTAAACTTCTAAGTGGTTTATCTTTAGATGGTGTGAAAATTGATAATGTAACTAACACCGCTAAATTGGAATTACCTAGTACTAGTTTATCTAGTAAGGTTAAAAGTGTTCCTTTGGTTAGGATATCAGCTTACGCTTGGAATGCACAATCTGGCATTATAGTTTCAAATGGTGGACCACTAACAACTTCTGGTTCGCTAATGGAATTAAACGGAATTAACCTACACTTTAAAAGGCAAGATTGGTTTTCTGAAATTAAGAATGAACAATTACTTTTTATTGATGAATATCATAGAGGTGTTGATTTCCCAAAATCAGATAAAGCATCAATGGGTGTTATTATAATGGGTGATGGTGCCCCTTATTATATATCAACTATGCAAAAAACATTGGATGATAAATATGGTAAAGATAAATACCATGTTGAGGTTGTCGGTGCTGTGGGTATTTCATATGGTGAAGATAAGTTAATAGGACCTGTGTCTTGGAAGACTAACCCTAAAACTATGTTAGGGTCAATTATATCAACAGTTCCTGGTGATGGGGATTGGGTTACAACACTAAACTATTGTTTCGCTAATGGGTTAAAGGTTAACCCAGATTTCACTACATACGATGCCGAAGCAGTTAATTTTTACCCATCTGAGAATGATGATTATATAAAATCCGCTGAGGAATTAATCAAATCCCAAAAAAGTGGTTTTACAGTTGAATTAGATGAGGTTAGTAATGGTAAAAAAACTGGTGATAAAGTTAAACGTAAAATTGATGGTTGTGCCACATGGACACCAGGCGATAAAATGGTTTTCGATGCTCTATCTGGCTTTACTGATGTCGCTTCCACTAAAGAATTTAATAACCAAATGCCAACAACTTTAATTGTTGTAAAAGAATGGGCTGAAAAACATCCAAAGGTGATATCTGGGATATTAAAAGCTAGTTTTACAGCTTCTAATCAAATGAAAATGTATGATGAGTGGCGAGTTAAAGCTTCTGAGTGTGTCGCTAAAACATTCGGTATGCAAACACCAAAATACTGGTATGACATGTTCAAAGGTCAAGATGGGATTAAAGATGGTGTTAAATATAGTGTAGGTGGTTCAAGAGTATTTAATTACTCAGATGCTTTACAGTATTATGGTGTAGGTGGTGATGGTATTAGTAGGTATAAATCAGTTTACGAGCAAGTTTCTAAATACTTAGTTGAGTTAAACCCATTTGATTTTAATTCTAATGTAAATGGTGTTACAACTTATGGTAATGCTGTTAATTTATTCTACCTTAAAAGTATTGACGATGTTGAAAGTGGTGTTACTTACACAACTGACTATTCAGCAGAAGCCACAGAGGTTGTTGCGAGTGGTGAGTGGTATATTAATTATAGTGTTGGGTCCGATAAGATTTTACCATCTTCTAATGGTGATTTAGAAAAACTTTACAATTTATTAATCCAAGCCGAAAATAGTAAGATTAAAATAGAGGGTCATACAGATAATTCTGGTTCTTATGATTTAAATAAATCATTATCTGAAAAAAGAGGTAACTCAGTTGTTGATTACCTAACTAGTAGAGGTATTTCATATAATAGAATACAAAGTGTTATAGGGGTTGGGTCGGATAAACCGATTGGTGATAATAATACCGCAGTTGGTAAAGCTAAAAATCGAAGGGTGCAAGTCACTTTATTAAAATAAAAATTAAAAAACCACTCATTTTGAGTGGTTTTTTTTTACTTTATATTTGGTTATTTGAATTATTATACATATATTTGTGGTCAATAAATGTTAAATTAAAAAAAAATTATGAAGAAATTACTAATTACCGCAATTTTGTTGGTATCAACCGTAAGTCATGCGCAAACACAGTTAAACCGTGTAAAAACATCTTTAAATCACACACAACCATCTAATGATTTAATCATTCCAAACACACCTACCTCTGGTTTTTATGTGTCAGCTGGTTTATCAGTTGGGTTAATAACTAAAGGTGATTTCCAAGATTACGCTTACCCATCTTTAGAGTTTGGTGGTTATTTTGACGTTCTAAGTTTAGGTTTGGTGGTTGGTAGAGGTAACTTCGCTAATTTTGGTCGTGAATTAAGAGGTAATAATATCGAAAATTATTGGTGTGAAATTAAGACTAGTGTATCACAACCAATTTGGGTAACTAATGGGTATCTTTTATTTGGTGTTGGTAACTATATTGATACAGCAAAACCATTCATTGAGTATGGCTTAGGGTTTAACTACACACCTAATAAAGTTGGTTTTTTCGTCCAAACTAGTAATTGGGATGGTTTATGGTATAACAGTTTTGGTGTTACGTATTTACTTAATTAAATATAATAAAACAAAAACTTGACCAAGTGTCTTAGATGTAGATAGTAATTATAATAGTAATTATAATAAAAATGTTTATAAAAAATAATATGAAAAAATTTTTAAAATTGATTTCACCATTTGAAACGGTGAATGGTAAGTTATCTGGTCTGATTAAATCATTCTGGTTATTATTAATAATAGGGATATGGGTTGTATCATCTTCAATAGGTGATACACATATTTTTCCAACACCATCACAAGTATTAGATGGTTTTATAGGTTTATATAATGAGGGTTTAGTGGTACATTTATTCAGTTCGTTAGGTTTATTTATGAAGGCAACGCTAATCTCCATTATATTATCACTAACAATTGTTTACCTTTCTCCGTTACCTTTGATTAACCCAATATCTAACATAATAAGTAAGTTTAGGTTTTTACCTTTAACTGGTTTGAGTTATTATATAGCTATATTAGTTAATGATGGTAGGAGTATTCAAATTTGGATATTAGTTATCTTTATGTCAACATTCTTAATAACATCTTTAATGGCTTCATTAAAAGGGATTGATGAAGATATAGACCATGCTAGGACGTTAGGTTGTAGTAGATGGGAAATATTATATGAGGTTATTATAAAAGGTAGATTAGATTATATTATTGAAGCGATTAGACAGAATTTAGCGATTGTGTGGATGTCATTGGTGATTGTTGAGGGTATATTAGCTTCTGCGGGCGGTTTAGGGTTCCTAATTAAGAATTCTGATAAGTTTATGAATCATGGTAGAATTATCGCCTTACAAGTCATTATATTAGGTGTTGGGTTATTCTTAGATTTCGCACTTACTAAAATTCGTAAAATTTCATTTAGATATTCAAATTTCTAATGACAATTATGGGATGTATAATTGTTGGCGGTTTAGGTACGATAACTGGATTTACAATATCATCAATTTACCATGAATATAATGATAATAAAAATAAAAAATAAAATATTATGAAATATACGTTAAAAGATACTTTAATCCATTTAGAGAAAGTTAATGTCGCTTATGGTGATAACTTGGTGATAAAGGATTTCACAATGACTGAAAAAGATGTTGTTATCGATGGTCAAAACACTGGTCAATTCATAGCTATATTAGGTAGGTCTGGTAGAGGAAAGTCCTCATTATTTAAAGTTATGACTGGTCTTCTACAACCAACTTCTGGACAAGTTATCATATCGGGTAATAATGGTGAGGTTAAATTAGTTAAGGAAGGTGATGTTGGGTTTGTTAATCAAAAATATACCTTATTTAGACACAAGACAGTTAACCAAATATTGTTTTATGCTTTGCGTAAAAGTGGAAAGTCTAAAGAAGAGAAAAACTCTATGATTAACGCATACCTAACTAATTGGGATTTGGTTAGGCAAAAGGACCAATATTCATGTGAACTATCAGGTGGTCAAAGACAACGAACGGCTATCTTAGAACAAATTTTTACATCTGGTAAATATATTGTATTCGATGAACCAGCATCTGGGTTAGATATTGGGAATATTGAAAAATTAAAAAAATCATTTACTTTGATATCTCAACAAGATGAGTTGAATACTGTTATATTTTCAACTCACGATATTAATTTAGCGGTTGAATTAGCTGATAGCATATATGTGATTGGACACCCATCCGAAGATGTTACTTATAGCACAAAGGTAGCTCATTATGATTTAAAAGAAATGGGTTTAGCTTGGAGACCATTTGGGGTTCAACATTTAGAATTAGTTGAAAGAATTAAAGAAGATATGTTAAATTCTTAAAAAATAAATTAGTATATTTGTTAAATAAATAAAAAAAAAGATAATGGGAACTGTAAATCAAAGAAGTAGAAGAAATCGAGTATTAACAATCTTAGAGAATCAATTAAAAACAGGCGTTAAGACCCAAAAAGGTACTAGCGATTTGAAGGTTGAGATTACTGAGTTTGATAAGAAGAGGATAAATAAGGAAATAACTAACCTTAAAAATAAAATTTAGGTTAGTAAATTGGAAATGTAAGTAAATTAATTATGAGTTTAGATATAAATTTTAATAAAACGATATCACCTAATGATATTGATAGTAAAACTACTTTAAAGGTAGTTGTAAAGGATGGCAGTAACTTCTTAGAAGATGAATATGGTAACGTAGTACTTTTTAAAGGATACGGTATCACATTATATGGTGAGCCAAGGAATCCTATGAAAATACTTGATGAATTAGTTAGAGCATTTGACATTATGTTTATTAATGATGAATCAATTGATAAATATGATTACGAACCAGATAAATATAAAGACGTGGATTTATTCACACCAACAATGATTTATCATGGTTATATTGTTGTTGATGGAGTTGTAACAGTTCCAGAAAGAGATGAATCTGAATACATCCCTTATAAACGTGGGTAATTGGAAGTGAAATATTAAATAATATGATAGCATATAAGTTAATTAGAAAAATGAAAGATGGTAGTTTATCCCCTTTATTTATAAACCAAAAAAGTAGAATAGATATTGGTATTTGGTTAAATGCGGAACTACACCCAAAGAAAGGTTTTACCATTAGAAAAGGATGGCATTGCACTCTTGAACCAAAAGCACCACATTTATCTAAAAAAAATAGGGTTTGGGTTCAAGTGGAGTTAGATGATTATGAATATCACCCTAGACCTGAATCACAAGGTGGGATGTGGGTTTTGGCTCAAAAGATGAAAGTAATTAGGGAAGTTTAAATAAAATATAATTGTGGGTTGATAAAACCAAAAAAATGTGTTATGAGTGAAATTAGAAGAACGATGCCTAGAAGAGTTGGTTTGATTAATAAATTAAATGATATTGTGGGTAACCTAGATTATAATAACCAACCAATCGGTTATTGTTTGAACGGAGATTGTAGTGATTATAAACCACAATATCATAAACCTATGAAGGATGGGATGTTAGAGGATATTGAAAAAATTGAGAATATTATAAGGTTAATAAAGATGAGCGTTGTAAATTCAAATAACTAATATTAAAAACATTAAGGGTAAAAATGCGATATGAGAAATTATATCGCATTTTTCTTTGTGTTTTAATTAAAATATTGTACATTTGTAAAAAAAATGATGGGAATTAAAAAAATTTTTGATGAAATTTCTTCTTGTAGTGGTGATATTGCTAAAAAGAAGATATTAGAAAAATACAATGAAAATAAAACATTAAAAGATGTTTTATATCTAGCTTGTTCAAAACGAGTTAAGTTCTATCTTAAACAAATTCTAGAATACACTCCTGATGAAAATGGGGAATCACTTCAATGGGCTTTAGATGGATTAAAACCAATCATTAGTAGAGAATATACTGGTGGTCAAGCACAGAAATGGTTATCAACAGTTATGAGTAGTATTTCAGCTGACGATGCTTATATTATTGAGCGTATCATAGACAAAGACCCTAAGATTGGTATTGGTACAACTTATATCAATGAGGTTTTCCCTAAATTAATAGAAGACACCGCTTACATGGGTGCAATTGCTTTCAATGAAAAGAAAGCACGTAAATTGTTTGAAAACGATAATAAAGCTTTCTCACAAATCAAGATGGATGGTAGATATTGTAACGCCATCATTGTTGATGGTGAGGTAACCACTGAAAGTCGTGCAGGTGAATTGAATTTATTTACTGGTGCTGAATTTATCAAGGGGTTAAGTAAATTAGATAATTGTGTGTTGAATGGTGAATTGACTATGACAAATTTCCCACGTACCACATCAAATGGTATTATTGCTTCAATTACTGATATTTTAACCAAGAAAAGTGGTAGAACTGATAAAGAGAATAAAAGTAAGTTGGACGCTTTTTATAAAAAACATGGTGATTTTGAGGTAGCGTTGAATGCGATTCGTTATACTGTTTGGGATATAATCACTATTGACGAATATAACAAAGCATCATCAGATAAACCTTACAACAAACGATTAGCTGAGTTGGATAATTACCTAACAGTTGAAAATAATTTTAGTTCGGTTTCAATAATTGATAATAGAATAGTTGATTCTTTTGAGCAAGCTATGGAACATTTCAAAGAATTATTAGGTAAGGGTGAGGAGGGTACTGTATTAAAATCAAACAATGGTGCTTGGAAAGATGGTAAACCATCTTGGCAAATTAAATTAAAATTGGAACTTACTTTAGATTTGGTTATCGTTGGGTTCAATTATGGTACCAAAGGAAGTAAGAATGAGTTTGTAATTAGTTCTTTAAACGCTGAATCGTCTTGTGGGTTATTAAAGACTAGTCCACAAGGGTTAAATGAGAAATTAATGAAGGAAATAACTGCAAATCAAGATGCGTTATTGGGGACGATAATTGAGATAAAATGTTCTGGTTTATCTACTGATAGTAGCGGAGCGTATTCAGTTCTTTACCCAGCTTTTAAGCATTTTAGAGATGATAAAAAAGTTGGTAACTCATTAGTAGAATGTATTAACATACAAAACGCATCACTAGGATTAACTAATTAATTTTATTATATTAGTTAGGGGAAAGTGTTAGATAAATCTTAAATAATAAATGAGTTATGAATAATAAAATATTGGCTAAAAGTAGTGGTATTACTTTACGTGACCATAGTATTAATGTTGGTCTTAATGCTTGTAAAGCCTTAGAAAAAATATATTCAGTTGAAATCGTAAATGATAAGATGGAAATTGTTAAAATATCTGGCTTAATGCATGATATTGGGAAAAACACTGATGTCTTTCAAAAGAGATTAAAAAAAGAGTTAACAGAAGAAAAAAATAAGTTTCTACATAACGAAATAGGTTGGGCCTTTTTATTCGAATATCTTAATGTTAGTAATAATATTTTAGATAATATTATTGATGCAGTTTATTGGCATCATGGTATTATTAATAAAATGGGTAAGCATTATAGTGATGATATATTAAAATCAATATCAATTAAAGATATTGATTTTATGAAAGAAATGGTCGTATCACTTTTAGGGGTGGAGTACCTTTTGGTGGAACCAAGAAGTGATGATATGGACTATAAGAAAAAGACACCATCATATTACACTGTAGATAGTTTAGTAAATGCTGATAACCATATCATTAGGACATGTATAATATGTGGTGATAGATTAACATCAATTATGGAAGATTACGGCACAACTTTTGATTTTGAATACAATAAAAGGTTATTAAAAGACACTAAATTTAAAATTGATAGTTATAGTGGTGGTATGAGCGAACGTTTCTTAAAACAATTGAGTATAAGTGAAACGTGTGGTGATACAACAATAGTAAAAGCACCAGCTGGTTTTGGTAAAACGTTATTAGGTTTAATGTGGAGTAAGGATAGTGATAAAAAACTAATTTGGGTTTCACCTAGAAATACGATTACCAGTTCAACTTATAAAGGGATTATCAAAGAATTATCTCAGTTAGGTATGGGTAATGTTAAGGTAGAGTGTTTTTTCTCTGGTGAGGTCAAATTTAAAAATTATGATGATGATAGTATAGCTGATATAATCGTTACCAACATTGATAATTTTATATCACCAACGGTTGACGCTAAAAATTCTGACACAGCATTTTTGATTGATTGTTCGGATGTGGTATTTGATGAGTACCATGAATTACTAACTGAATCAGCCTTATACTCCTCATTTACTAATATAATGAGGATTAGGAATCAATACACTAATTCTAAAACCTTATTATTATCAGCAACACCTACAATTATGAATTTTCTTTGGGATAATAAAATTAACCCAAAAACAAAAATAATGCCCTCATTAACAGAGCATTACCCAGCTATTCATACTAATAGATATAAAGTTAAATTTGTTGATACATTAAAAATTAACACTGAAAATTCTTTGGTTATTGTTAATTCAATAAAGCATTCCCAAGACCAAATGGATGGTTATAATTGTAGTGATATATTACATAGTAAATTTACCACTGATGATATTAATAGTAAATTAGATAATTTATTTATAACAAATGGTTATAATGTAGATGTAAAACATACTGGTAATACAATTGGTACGTTAATTATACAAGCTAGTTTAGACATATCGTTTAACCATTTGTATGAAATGGTTTTCTCACCAGAGGCTACAATACAAAGAATTGGTAGGTGTGATAGATGGGGTAATTTACCTGATGCAACAATAACATTTTGTAGACCTAGCACTATGGAAGAGTTAAGTGTTATAAAATTATTATACGATAGGAACTTATGTGATATGTGGTATGATTTTTTACAAGAAAATATTAAAAATGATGTGAGTTTAGATGAGATGTATGTTTTATATAATCGTTTTAATGAAATTAATAATAAAAGTATTATTAAATTTGTTAAAAGTAAAAATACTAGTTCATTAGAATTACTAAGTAAGATTCACCCAATTAAAAAATTTAATGGGTTTAATGGTTTTAATAATTCGGACAAAGTGGTGTTGAAAGCGAATTCAAATAAATTTAGGGTGATAAATAATCAGCTGTTTTACACTTGTAAAATACATGGGACAAATGATTTTATAAACCCAATGAGTGAAACCATTCGTGGTGATATTGGCACCATGTTTAAAGAAGATAGTAGAATATTAAACACTATGCGTGTTTCTATGAGAAACATTAGAGATTCATTAGATGAAAGGTTTGATTATAATGACATGTTAAATCTAAAAGATAAATTAACAATTGATGATGTTCGTAAAGCGGCATACAGTTCCAATACACCATATATTAGATATGATGTTGAATACCACCCTAAATATGGTGTAATTAAAAAAAAATAGAATAAAATTATTTGGTGAATTAATAATTTTATTGTATATTTGTGAAATAATAATAATAATAATAATAAAAGATGAGTAAAATTAAGAACATTTTATTAGATGTGGATTTTGATGGTTTTGGGTTGGTTAATATGGATTCTAACTCACAAAGATTCATGTATAACGGTACTAAGAAACATAAACACTTAATGTCTAGACATGAGAACGTTACGTATTCTAAAAAAGTTTTTACTGGTAGTGGTGAAGATTTAGATTTTAAAATAAAGGTATCTTCTGAATGTATTAGGAAGAATATGTTTGAAAGTGAGTTAATTTCACAAACAGCAAACATAGTTGCTAATGACGCTCTTTTATATTCATTTGTTGGGTCCCCAATGGCCGTAATTAGAGGTTATCTTTTTGCTGATAAGGAAGAAACCATTAAAAGAAGTTCACCTTTAAATTTAACTGATGCTGTTCAAACATGTGACGCTATGCCATACCTTGAAACTTGTTCTAGAAGTGGTGAGAAAACCAAAAAAACTGATGAGGATGACGCAGCTGGGACAACTTATTTCTTTAAAGAGAATGTTGGTGAGATAAAATATAGTTCAAAAGGTGCTATTGATTTACAAGAACTTTCATTTGTTAGTTGTGATAACGTATATGGTCGTTTTGGTTTTAATCCAGACAAATTTAGCTTATTGAAACAATTCATGTCGTTACGTATGGAAAACTTTAATTCTGAATTAGGTTACCACCAATTAAAAACTAGTATTATTGACATTCCAGAATATGGTTTCATATTTTCAAATGAGAATAAAAAGTTTTTAGTTAAAGAAATCCTTATGAAGATTTTAGGTTTAGATATCTCAAAAAAATCATCATTCTTTAAAACAAGTGGTTTTAGAATAAAATTAGTTGAAAACCCATTAGTTGATACATATAACAATAAAGATGGTTGGATTACAATTAAAAGTGAAGAAGATATAGATAATCTATCAATCGATTTTGAAGACTTTTATGAGTTAGTTGATTTAGAAACCGCTAAGTTAAAGAGAGTTAAAATTGAAGAAGAATTGAAGGATAAAATTAGTGAAGCTAAAGCTAAAAAAGTGGCTAGTATTAAAGTTAAAACACCTAAAGAAGCTAAAACTAATGGATAAGTATCTAATGTTAAGTTTTTCATCGGCAAAGTTATTTTCAGATAAAAGACAAATGACTGATATTGCACCAGAATTTGGTATTAGGTTAAAAAGAAGTAATGGGTTAAAATTCAAAGAACCCATTACTTCTCACCAAATTGGTAATATGTTAGCGGTTTTATTAGGTGAGAGACCATCTTCAACATTAAGAAAGGGTCTTCACGGTGATAATGAATATTATCGTAATTTAGCGAATAATGGTTATTTAAGGATTGATAATTATATGTCTTACCATAAAAAGAAAGAGATTTTTGTTCATACAACTGAAAAATTATCCAGCGTCAAATCGGTTTATAATGCTTATGGTAGTAGTGTTATAAGTTGGGAAATAATTAGGAAGTATTGTGTGACTAAAGAAATATTTGATGAGTTAATTATTCACTTTGAGAGAATTTTAGGAATCAATGACATTCAATCGATTCCAATGGTAACAATACGTAAAATGCTAAGTAAGTTCGATATTTCCTCAATGAGTGAGTTTATTCGAGTGAATAAAATATCAGCTATTAAAGGTTATATCATTGACGAAAAAGCAGCTTCGAACTTACTATGTAAAGCTGATACACTTATTACGATAACAAATGGTATTGAGGATGTACATAATTTTAATGGTAAAATTATCATACCATTAGGGGTTAACGATATTTTAAAATTAACCAATTCTAAGGGTTGTTCAAAATTATTAGATGGTGGTGTTGTTTGGGTTGATAGTTTAAATTCAGAACATGAAATGTCACACATTGATTTAGATGAATTTAAAAAAATTAGTGATATATCACTAGAAACAAATTATTAAATTATGAGATTAAAAATAGAATTCACAAAACCAGCTTTAATCGAAGCTGATAACCAACACATAGTTAACCGCTTCATACATAATTTATTAGGTAGGGATAATATCTATCATGATGTTAGTTCAAATTACAATGTGTCAAATTTATGTGGTGGTAGGTTAGATAAAAAAACTAGGTTAATTAGTTTTAAAACATCAAACCCATTTATAATCGTATCATCTTTAGATAATGAATTTCTAAATAAAATATTGATGGGTTTATTACAAAAACCATTTTTAACTGCGGATTGTTCATTTAAGGATGTAACGTTCATCAATGAAGAGTTAAATGATGGTTGGAATAATTTTTTAACGTTATCACCTATTTTATTAAAAAATGTAGATGATAAGTTTTTAACGGTTAAAGATGTTGATTTCTCTGAGAAACTAAGGGAACAAACTATTAGGAAATTATCAGCTATTAACCCAAATTTAGATTTATCTGATTTTGATTTAGTTATTGAGGATAAACCATTAAATAGAGTTTGTGTTAGGAAAGTTAAATCGGTATATAACTACGCCTCAATATGTAATGTTAAAATAAAGGGTTCTAAGAAAATTATTGAACAGTTATATAATTTAGGTATTGGGAATTCAACTGGTTGTGGGTTCGGGACAATTTATAAAACATTTGATAATTATAAATTCTAGGATTAAAAAAATGACTACTTACATTGAAAATAAATGTTTTTTTAGCTATTTTATTATCGTAAAAAACACGATAAAACCAATGGTATCAACACTTAACGTGACATACCCTATGACTTACCCCAATATGTAATGTAATCACAACTAACAAGTGGTTAGGTTAAAAAAATAGCCTCCTATGACTTACCCCAATATGTAATGTAATCACAACAAAGGATAGAAAAACCATAACCAATATGTACCTATGACTTACCCCAATATGTAATGTAATCACAACGAGATGGAATTAAAAGTTAAGCAAGCGGAACCTATGACTTACCCCAATATGTAATGTAATCACAACGTTATGGTGACTTAAAAGGACTTTATCAAACCTATGACTTACCCCAATATGTAATGTAATCACAACGTGCAACAACTGATAGTGTATCTAAAAAATCCTATGACTTACCCCAATATGTAATGTAATCACAACAGCGTTCTTTGAGTTGTACCAAATTTATAACCTATGACTTACCCCAATATGTAATGTAATCACAACCGATGATGAGACTATCATCAAGAGATTTGACCTATGACTTACCCCAATATGTAATGTAATCACAACAACACTATGGTGGGGAGTGAGAATGTGTCACCTATGACTTACCCCAATATGTAATGTAATCACAACCTACAGGTTGGACTTGTTGCAATCAATACCCCTATGACTTACCCCAATATGTAATGTAATCACAACGTAGGTGCTGTTGGGTGCTGGTGTTTTATCCTATCCTATGACTTACCCCAATATGTAATGTAATCACAACGTAGGTGCTGTTGGGTGCTGGTGTTTTATCCTATCCTATGACTTACCCCAATATGTAATGTAATCACAACTGGAAGTAGGTTTAACCCTAATTACCAATTAGTTATAATTTATTTTGAATAAATGTTAAAATAAATTAGGAATATTTAAACTAATGGACTACCTTTACCATATAAAGTATTAATTTAAAACAATTAAAAATGACAACGGATTCTAAAAACATCTACGAAGACCTTATTCAAGAAATGATTATTGATGGTATCAATGGTATGACACCTGAAATAAAAGATATGATTCAGAATGCACCCATCGAAAAACGTAGGTCAATGATATTAACAGTATTGGAAGAAAATAATGCTGAACATCGTCTTATCTGTGATAGAATTCAAAAAACAATTGATACCGATAATTATTCCGAAATGGAACGTATTAAAGATGTTGTTGGAATGATTCGTGAATACGTTAAGGTTTCTGCTGTTGAAGTTAAAACACATGGTGAAGTTATGACCCCGATTTCACTTGTGGAAGAAATGCTTGATACTCTTCCTTATGAAGTATGGAGTAATCCTTCTTTAAAATGGTTAGAACCAGCAAATGGAATAGGTACTTTTGTTTCAGTTATTATTCAAAGACTAATGAAAGGTTTGACTTCTTATCAACCTGATGAAAAATTAAGATACAAACACATCATGGAAGAAATGATATATGTTTGTGAATTACAAGCGAAGAATATGTTTCTTTTTATGTATGTTTTTGACCCTAAAGATGAATATGCTTTGAATATCTATAATGGGAGCTATTTGGATAAAGGATTCAATGACCATATGACGGAACTGGGTATTGAAAAGTGGGATGTGATTGCGATGAACCCACCTTATCAAATACAAAAAGAAGGATTTAAGAAAACCCAACCATTATGGGATAAATTTGTTGGTAAAACTGTCTCTGAACTTGTTGAAGGTGGCTACTTGTGTGCTGTTCATCCATCTGGATATCGTAATGTTGATGGGGTATTCAAGAATGTGCAAAATCTTTTAAAAAGTAAACAAATATTGTATTTGGAGATTCATGACGCTAATGATGGTCTAAAAACATTTGGGGCATCAACACGTTATGATTTTTATTGTCTTCATAATGTACCTTGTTCTTTTAATACAAAAATTAAATGTCAAGATGGTACAATTGAAAGAGCTGATTTATCTAAAATGGAATTTATTCCTAATGGAATGTTTAAAATAATAAAAAATTTAATAGCTAAAAGCAATGAAGACAGAGTTGAAATAATACAAAGTCATTCAGCATATGAACATAGAAAAGAACATATGTCTAAAGAACAAACCGATGAGTATATACATCCTTGTGTTCAAAATATAAACACTAAAAACAAACCCAGTTGTTTTTGGTATTCAAACACTAACAAAAGAGGACATTTTGGTACGTCTAAAGTAATTTTTGGTAGGAAATGTAGTGGTGTTTATTTTGATGAAATAGGTGAATATGGTATGGCAGAGGATTGTAGTGCTTTTATCGATGATATTGATAAGTTGCCATACATTCAAAAAGCACTATTAGACAACCTATTTATAGATATATCAAAAAACTGCGATTTTGGTGGTACCAGAGACACGTATAATCGTAAGATACTATCATTATTCAGGAAAGATTTTTGGAAAGAATTTATTTAATATAATATAGAGCAAATAGAAATTATTAAACAAATGGTAGGGTTATTAATTAGAATTGCATGTCCAATTTTAATTGGTTGGATATTTTTTAAACTCGTGGAATACTTAACTAGTAAAATATCAATAAGGGATTATAAATATAATGGTGAGGATTCAGTACTTAATACCGTTAAAGTAATTTGGTATTATAGTGAAAATAAAAAACTTATTAATGGAACTAAATATTCTAATAACAAATATTATTTCAAGATATTCACACAATTTTTTAAAGTTGGGATGTATGATGTTATCATCATTGATGATAAAAATGGTACTACATATGATTTTTCTACAATAGTTATTTTTGATAAAAGGGAAATGGGTTTAAAAACAAGGTTTAAATTAATCAAGTGGTTAATTTTTGAGTGGGTTAAAAATAAAATAGAACCAACGAGAAAAAAAGATTTACCTAACTTTTTGATAGAACCTTATATCCTTACTGACGCACTTTATTTGAATATGGGAAATCTTTATAAAAACTTTAAAATAAATGATACAATTGGAACATAATTTCAAAACAAAGTCTCATTCACTCCCACGATTATTTGAAGGGGTGACAAAGATGTCTCAACTTATGCGTAAAATAGAAAAAGAGGCTATTTTAGACACTTTAAGATATGACGCTGATAAGTACAAGGGTGATGCTTTTGAGTTCTTTGTAGAGCTGTTTTTATCTTTACATCCAACAGATAATAGAGTGGGTGTTTATAACTATAAACCCAATCAAGAAAATGATAATGGTGTTGATGGTACTGGATTAAATATTAGAAGTGAAAAATGTGTTGTTCAAATTAAATATAGGTCAAATACCTTAACTGAATTAACAACAAATATAGACCATTTAGGTAATCTAATTACAGATGGGATGTTGGGTCATAACGTTGTTGCTGATATGAATAATCTTAAGAATTTCAGACATTTTGTATTTACAACAGCAACTGGAATGAATTTTTACACAGACCAAGAAATGTTCAAATCTAAAGTTAAGTGTTTTGGTTATAATGAGTTTAGAAGCTTATTGGATAATAACACGATATTTTGGGATAAGGCTAGAGAAATAATTAAAAATTTATAAATAAAAATACTTATGATAATAATTGATAACCAAATAGAAATGCTTGATATTGCGGAGATATTTCTTCATCAAGAAACAGAATTAACACAGTTGGATGTTTTTAATATGACTGAGTTCGATAAGTACTACGAAGCTAGAGAGTTGGTTAAAGAATGGAATACAGCGTCTAGTGAAGAAATTAAGCGTAAGCAACTTTGGTTAGAGGTTATGGGGATAGAATTTAAAACAACAAAGTGAATTTAAATAAATAATTGATATGAAACAAATAAGCGATGTTAATATATTTGATAGACTTTATCAATATCAAAAAGATGCGGTTTCTAGTGCTATTGCGAGTGATAAAGGTGTTGTTTGCATGCCCACTGGTGTCGGAAAGTGTCTAACAAAAGGAACGAAGATTTTAATGTTTGATGGTACATTAAATAACGTTGAGGATATTGTTGTTGGTGATAAAATAATGGGTGATGATAGTATGGTTAGAAACATATTATCACTTGCCAATGGTACTGAAATGATGTATGATATTATACCAGTAAAGGGTGATAAATATACTGTCAATGAAAGCCATATTTTATCCCTTAAAATTACAAACATTGGTGAAGATAGATTAACGATTGGTAATGAAAAATATCATTCTGGTGATATTGTTGATATATCTATATTAGATTATTTGAAAACATCAAAAACAGCTAAACACGTATTAAAGGGATTTAGAGTTGGGGTTGATTTTGATTCTGATTCTACCAATCAATCATTACCAATTGACCCAAGATTATTAGGGTTGTGGTTAGTTGATGGAACAACAAGTCTTCCAGAATTCACTGTAAACACCAATGACACTGAAATTTTTTCTTATCTAGAAGAGCAAGCAAATATATTAGGTGTTAGATATGAATTAAGTGATTATTCGGATAATGCAAAAAAAATTAGGTTTTCATCAATATTAAAAGGTAGGGCGGCTGATAATAATTTCTTGAATTTATTGAGAGATAATAATTTGCTTAATAATAAACATATTCCACATATATACCTAACATCGTCTAGACAAGATAGGTTGGAGATGTTAGGTGGGATTTTAGACGGTGATGGTTATCTCGCCAACAATTGCCTTGATTTAACATTAGTTAATGAAACATTAATAGATGATGTAATTTTTATTGCACGTTCATTGGGTTTTGCTTGTTATAAAAAACCAGTAAAGAAAGGGATTAAGACGTTAAATTTTATTGGTGATTATTTTAGAATCAATATTAGTGGAGATATTTCAGAAATACCGATGCTCTTACCAAGAAAGCAAGCGACCCAAAGATTACAAAAAAAAGATGTTTTAATGACTGGAATTAAAGTTATCCCAGTTGGTGTTGGGGAATATTTTGGGTTTGCAATTGATGGTAACAGACGTTTCTTATTAGGTGATTTTACTGTTACTCATAACAGTTTTTGCCAATCGGCAATAATTGCTGATGATATAATAAAGAACGGTGATTTTCAAATGTACGTTGTTAACGCACCAAGAATCGTATTGACTTACCAATTATTAAAAGAAGTTTACGGATTTCTTGTAGATGCTAAAATAGAGGCACGTTATATGTTTGTTCATAGTGGTGGTAAAATTAATGAAAAAGAGTTAGAGGATATACGTATTAAAGCAAATCTTGATGGAGCAAATATACCATTTTCTGAAATTGGTTCGGGTACAAATATTGGTGAAATACGTGAAATGATTACTAAATCAAAGCAACATAATTTACCTTTGATATTTTTTAGTACTTATAATTCAGCGGAAAAGATTGAAGAAGCGAGAAAAGATTTCACTCCAATTTCTATTGTTTTGAATGATGAGGCACATTATTTAGTACAAGAACAATTTCATGATATATTACATACTCTAAAATCTAATCGTTGTTATTTCTTCACTGCAACAACAATCTCCACACCTTCTGATACTGGTAGGGGGATGAATAATAAAGAGTCTTATGGTGAGTTATTATATTCAATGACACCAAGACAAGCAATTGAATTAGGTAAAATGGTTCGACCAAGATTACATTTTGTTGTAACTGAAGGTGTTTATAATACTGATGATTATAATAAATCTTTAAATAAGATTATTAAAGATACTTTCGAACAACACGGTAAAATATTAACCAAGACCCAACCTAAAGTATTGATATCAGCAAAAGGGACGCAAGATATTATAAATTTTATCAATAGTAAGGAATACCAACGATTACGAAATTCAGATGTTGATATTTACGCAGTTGCTTCGAATGATGGTGTTGGGAATAATATTAATGGAGAACGGGTAAGTAGACAAGATTTTTTAAGAAGGTTAAAATCAGATGGTACTGATAATAGAAAAAAACTTATTGTATTGCATTATGATATACTTGCAGAAGGAATTGATGTTAGTGGTTTTTCTGGTATAATGCCATTGAGAACGTTATCTAAAAGCAAGTTTTTACAGACTTATGGTAGGTCAGCGAGACCAGATAATGAAGATAGGAAAAAAATTGATAGTGATATAATTAAACCAAGTGATTTGGATTTGATGAATAAACCTTATGCTTATATTATGATACCAAGTGTTTATAGTGGGAACGCTGATGATGAAGCAAATGTTATTCAGTTAATCACAGAACTTCGTGATTATGGGTTTAACCCTAATGAAGATATTGTTGGTGTAACTCGAATACATGGTATCACAGAAATGGACCAACCAGATAGTTTAAATGAATTAAAGAGAAATTTGCCTAATGTTGGACAAACTATAGAACAACTTCAAGTTGAACTTGAAGCTGAAAAATACGCTAAATTAAATAAAAATGATTTATTAAAAAGTAAATTCGGTTTATAAGGATAATAAATGGTTATTTTAGTATATTTATTGATATGAAATCATTAATTAAAACATTACTTAGAGAAGGTTTAAACGAGAG
>Ga0209491_10003814_pt1 | contig 24209 bp, 23 predicted proteins | sample BON02_FD_187213 | JGI IMG/M metagenome (GOLD analysis project Ga0209491, IMG submission 187213) | Freshwater microbial communities from Lake Bonney liftoff mats and glacier meltwater in Antarctica - BON-02 (SPAdes) (version 2) | ecosystem: Environmental > Aquatic > Freshwater > Ice > Glacier... | reverse complement strand
TGTCCGAGAGAAGCGTCGATGGGGATAAACGAAGCCATGAAGCTTGGCATCACAACCCAAACCTTTGGGTTCACAAACTGAAAAAAAGTTGCCTCAAACAGACCAAACAGCTTGCTGTTGGCCTCAATGGGCTTGTAACCAGAGCGAATAATCGAATAGGCCAAGAAAAGAATGTAGGCAAAGCCCAGGTACTTGAGGACTTGATAAACAACGGGGAGAGTGACAAAAACAATCCCGAGTCCCAATCCAATTGCAGCGAGAATTGCGCTCAAGCCCAGCATGATTCCAAGCAAAAACGGCAATGCTTTCTTCACGCCATAGTTCACTCCAGTGGCAAACAAAATGGTGTTGTTTGGCCCAGGGGTTACCGAAGTTATAAAGCCAAAGGTAGCCACCGCCAAAATAAGTTCAACAGGCACTCGGTCATCTTGGCACAAGAAAATTAGATGACGAGTATCCACCAATCGCTTGGATAACTTAAGCTGCTAAGTGGTAGGCTTTTGCGCTGATGCGCCTCTAGCTCAATTGGCAGAGCAACTGACTCTTAATCAGTGGGTTCCCGGTTCAAGTCCGGGGGGGCGCACCAAGGAAATGCCGCAATAAAAACCACTCAATAGCAATGTCCCAGGCTTAAATTGCGATTACGCCTGGACCGATCCTAGGGCAAGTGGGTGCAATGGTAGAATCGAGAGCTTACAAGCGCGGGCATAGGAGAGCGAGAGGCTCCCTCAGCCGTAATAGGGTTCGCCATAAGGACCCCTTCGGCAAGCAAAGAACCGCTGGGGCCTTTTTTTCCAGGCTCAATCGTACGCTGAGCAGGCCTTAGCGCAGGTCCTTGCGGCGATAGAGGACAGTACTTAGGGGTCGGGACGATACGAAGTTTGACGGACTAGACCCAAAGACTCTGACTTTAGGGCAGGCGTAAATACATTTCAGAGAGGGAACGATAAACTCTAGGAGCGTGCAAAAGTAAGCCTTTACACCGTTGCGGAGTGCTCGCTCTTGGTGGGTCGAACCCGCGGGCTCTTCGCCAATAAGCCTTTGCGCAGAATTACTTCAGCGCATTTGGAGGGCTGGGATATCTCAGCTCCCTGACCTTGGTGGCTAAGATTGCTCATTCTCTGGGGGACAGTATCTTCAACGCTTTCCAGAAGTCGCTGAGCACTTCCTCAGGATCGAGATTTCGCGATACCTGTGCTATGCGACCGGGCTTGTTCCAATCCGGGACCCCCGCAGGGTCGATATACGGAAGAGCTTCGTCTTCAAAATAGACTTTATCTGGAATCGTTACGGCCGCCACGTTGGCAATGTCCCACAACACTTTTCCTCGTTTCGAGGGTAGTTCTGCTCCGGAGATGTCCGTGTCGTCCATGTCAAATACTCCTCGGCCAGACGTCCATTCGAAAGTGATGTCCGCCAGATAGTTAGTGATTGGTGACCCAAGATCTCGCAACCGCTGAATAAAGGGATTCGGCGTTACGGCAAGTTTTTCGACCCCTGGCCACCCCGGGAGAACTTTTAAAGGTCCTTCGGCGATGAATAGCCGTCGCCAAGATGCTATGTCGGCACGAGCGTTGAGCTCACCATACTTTTTCTTTTGCCACGTCGAATCGTCAGGGAAGGCTCCTGCCCAAATAACGCTGATTTCCTTCCGCACTTCTGGCGCGATAAGAGCAAGCGACGCCATATTTGTGGCTGGCCCTGTGGCAAGAATCGTCAGCGGGCCAGCTTTGGCCGACTCAATGATGAAATCGAGGCCCTCGCTGGCAACGCCGTCATCAATCGTCTCCATCGGGCGAGAGGCACCGCGTAAACATTGAACCGTCTGCGAGGCTCCGCAAAAAGCGACTACTCGCTCCGCCTCCTCTTGGTATCGATCTATGGACATAGGTCCACTGGCCAAGGTGTTCTGTACGGAAACGACTCCTAGAACGTCAAGCGAATCTGCTCCTATCGCGTACGCAATTGCCATCTGATCGTCGATTTCGTTAGCCGTGTCACAGTCGAGAATCACGCGCGTTTTGGTGGTCATTCTTTTACCACCGTGTTGCTAGTCCGGCCCTTGTGATTAACAGTCGACAACACGGCTTCCACAATCCGCGCAGTACTCGGGAGATAGTGGTCCTCCAGTGGCGGCGAGAACGGTACCGGCGAGTGTGCTCCGGTGACCATCTTCACGGGCGCAAGAAGACTGTCGAACGCATGCGCTGCTGCAAGCGCCGAAATATCAGTGGCGAGTGAGCACCGGGGATGCGATTCGTCAACCACGACGAGACGGCCTGTCTTCGCGACGGACGCGAGAATTCTCCCCGTGTCCAGGGGAGAATACGTGCGCGGATCAATTACTTCTGCGCTAACGCCAAACTCTTCGAGCGCATCCGCTGCGTCTAAAGCGGTGTGAACCATCTTCTGCACCCCAATAATCGTTACGTCAGTGCCTTCTCGAACTATTGCAGCCTCGCCGAAAGGAATTGTGTAACTCTCCTCTGGGACGTGAGTCTTATGCATGTAGAGGCGCTTGTGCTCGATGAACACCACTGGGTCGGGATCTCTAATCGCTTCGATGAGGAGCCCTTTTGCGTCATAGGCATTTGAGGGCGCTACAACCTTTAGTCCAGGTATGTGAGTAAAGAGTGAGTAAAGAGTTTGCGAGTGTTCAGCTGCCGCCCTGAAGCCCGCACCTGCGACGGTTCTGACGACCATGGGTACAGATGACTTACCTCCGTACACGTAGCGCAGCTTGGCCGCTTGGTTCAGCAGTTGATCGAATGAGGTACCCAAAAAGTCGACGTACATAATTTCAGCGACGGGTCTGAGGCCGGCAATAGCAGCACCAATAGAAGCGCCAATGAAGCCTGTTTCTCCTAATGCGGTATCGACTACTCGACGGCGACCGAATTTTGTTTGAAGACCATGGGTAACCCCAAACGGGCCACCCCACGCGTCAGCCGCCTCGGGGTAGTCCTCATCCCGACCAGCCCCGCCTCCGATGTCTTCTCCAAATAGCACGACTCGGTCGTCCAGTTCCATTTCCTGCAAGAGAGCCTCATTGATGGCGGCTTTGATTGTTAGTTCTCTCATGGCTTTTCCTTTCACTTCGTGTAGACGTCGGTGGTCACAGCTTCGAGGCTTGGCCAGTTAGCTGCGCTCGCGTGGTCGAAGGCTTGTGCGACTTCTTCTCGCGAGGATTTCTCTATCGCCAGCAGCTCATCGGACCCCAGGCCCATTTCAACAGCACGCTTCTTGAAGGCTGACAGAGGGTCTCTGGATTTCCAGTAGGCCACTTCTGCCGGAGGCTTGTACGTCTGGGAATCACCCTCGAACTGCCCACCGTACCTGTATGTCATCGCTTCAATAAGAACTGGGCCGGCTCCGGACCGAGCATGATGAAGAGCTCTCACAGTCGCTTCTCGCACTGCGAGGACATCCATTCCGTCCACTTCAACAGCGGGAATTCGATACGGTCCAGCCATTGCTGAAACAGTCCCTGCGAGAAGGTGGTAGTCGACGGCAGTCGACTCAGCGTAAAGGTTGTTCTCACACACAAAAATAACTGGGCAGGAGAATAATGCAGCAAACTCGAGAGCTTCGTGCCAGGCGCCTTGATGGACTGCTCCGTCCCCAAAGAATGAGACCGCTACTCTGTCGTCGCCCAAGTAGTTGGAAGCGAACGCCGCACCCGCCGCGATAGGGAGGCCAGCGGCAACGATTCCCATAGCGCCAATCATTCCTCTGTCTTGGTCTGCGACGTGCATAGACCCGCCCTTCCCGCCACAGACTCCTGTTTCCTTTCCGAACAGCTCTCCCGCAATAGCCTCTAATGGCACATCACGGGCTATAGCGTGGCCGTGGTTTCGGTACGTGGAGGTGATCCAGTCATTAGCTCGTAGGAGTGGGATAACTCCACACGCGACGGCCTCTTGCCCAGCGTAGGTATGGAGGTAGCCTTCCGCCTCCTTGTTTTCAGCGATGTGTGAAACCCTCGTCTCGAACTCGCGAATCCGCACCATGCGACGCCAAATCGCTGCCAACTCTTTCGCATCCGGTGGGGTCACCGAAAACTCTTCTATTTCACGTAATTCTCTTGCCATTAGCTTCCTCCGTTAGTGGTGTCATTGATGGGCGATCCAGAAACAATTGCGTTTGCGGGTAATTGATTCATGTGGAGGGCACTCAATCCTTCATAAATGATTGCCGTGTGATGACGCGGCACGTCGATTGATGCTCCTGCGATGTGAGGTGTGAGAATAGTGTTGGGCGCAGAAAATATCGGATGATTTCGTGGGACAGGCTCTTCCCAAAAGACATCGAGAGCGGCTCCTGCGATTGTGCCCGAATTCAGGGCTGAGAGTAGAGCGTTCTCGTCGACAAGCGCAGCCCGTGCAGTATTGATGAGGTAGCCTTCTGGGCCTAAACTCCTGAGCTGTGCTTGTCCCACTAAGGGCTTGCCGTCAATAGGGAGTGCGGCATGGAGCGAGACGACGTCAGATCGATCGAAGAGCTCATCAAACTCAACCCACTCGCCACCCTCAGGTAGCTCCCGAACATAGAGATCATGTACCAGAACCTTTGCGCCAAAACCACTAGTGAGCCTCCGCGCTACGCGCCTACCAATCGCCCCGTATCCGAGTAACCCAATCGTGAGTTCACTTATCTCTCTCCCTCGGAAGTGGAAGTAGGGCAGCTCTCCAGACACTGACCAGCCGGTGTTCCGCAGGTGGTCGTCTGCCTGAATCACTCTGCGTTGCGAAGCCAAGATCATGGAAATCGTGAAGTCAGCGACGGACTCGGAATTTCTTCCGGGCGTGTTCAGTACCCAAATTCCTCGCGCTTCGGCCGCTTTGGTATCGACGTTTGTGGGGTTAGCCCGAGCCGATGCGATAACTTTCAAGTCCGGACTGTTCTCGAGAACCCTTTCACTCACCTCTTCAAGTTCACACACAAGAAGTGACACTCCTCGGAGTCTGGCGATTAGCTCGTCTTCTTCGAGTGCGCTTCGAGTAACGCCCCAGCCTGCGCGTTCTGAGGCGTATCCTAGTGTTTCGAGGTTCACGACGAAGTCGTCAGTCGTCTCCGCGGTAAGTAGTGCCTTCATTGAGTCTCCAGTTCTTCTCATTGTCGCCTGCTTGTGTGGACTGCGAATTCATCCATGTACGCCTCGATGAACGCCGAGTAGTCATTGTCGTAGTTGCGCTCGCGGCGGGGAGGAATGGAGTGAATATCCGGTATAGCCTGGGTGGGTAATCCCAGTGCTCGCCCTACTAGCATTATTCCAGCGAGCGCGGAAGCTGACTGGCTCTCGACAACGTCGACGGACCGGCCCAGAACGTCAGGGAGTATGGTGGCGAGGATGCCTGAGGCTCCTCCACCGAGAAGAACCCTTGTTGCCTTACCGTCTGAAACTGTCTCGAGCATCTCTAGATTGCTTCTGATGCTGAAAGCATGGGATTCGAGGATGGACTCAGCTATTTCGTCAGACGTGGTGGTGGATGAAAAACCCTTGATAGTTGGGGGAACACGATTTCGCCAATGGCTCTCTTCCCAAAAGGGGAATGACACGAGAGACACGAGTCCTGCTGGCCCAGAGGTGGTTGGTCTGGAGAGCGAAGGAAGTGATCCGCTGACGGTCTTCCACCAATCTGAGACGCTTCCCGGATATCCGGCGTTCCCCTCTATAACCCACTTTTCTTCTTCAAGGTGGGTAGATACCCATGGCCGTCGAGCGGGATCGAGGATGGGTGAGGACGTTGTCATCTGGATTGGCGTGGATGAACCCGCCACTACGGTTACCACTCCAGGGCTGATTCCACCCATGCCTAGGGCAACCATTTGGGAGTCGGACCCCCCGACAACAACGGCGGTTCCCGTCTCCAGTCCCTCTATCTGGTCAGCCGCCTCCTTCATTACGACGCCCGCGATTGTTCCCGCTTCTACCGCCGGCGAAAGCATCTCGTCTCGTATGTGAAGTTTTGCAAGCATCTCGTAGGCCCATGTCCGCTTCGAGACGTCGGCCATTTGACCCGCACAAATTAGCGACACTTCGCTTGCAAACTGTCCGGATAGCTTCCAAATAATCCAGTCATGAAGGAAAAGTACCTTACGACACTGTCCCCACCTGATGGGGTCCGTCTTTGAGATGTGGATTAGCTTCGGAAGTGTCAGCTCCGGGGCCATCCAGTGACCAGTAATTGAGTAGATTTGTTCAAAACCGATAGTGTCTGCGAGGAAGTCGAGCTGGGATTCGCCGGCTTTGTTCCTGTTGTAGTAGCCCGGGCCAAGCTCGCCGCCATCCCCAATGAGGACAAAACCTTGGCGAAGCGAAGTAACGGTAACTCCCGCAATCGCTCTGTATGAAGGCCGAGCCAAAATTAAGGCGCGTGACAGGGTGTCACAGACTATCGACCACAGCTCTGGGGGATCAAAATGGAACTGCCCGTCACGTGACTCTCTCACCGGAGTCGGCGAGGAGGTCTGGGCTAAAATTGTGCCATCGGCGCTAGCCACCCATCCTTTTATTGAGGAACCACCAATGTCCAGGCCCGCAGCCACCATCGACATACTCAGTGCCGATCTCGCAGGTCTGGAATATCTGCGCGGTTTTCGAGGAGGGCGCGGTACGCTGGGGGGCACTCAGTTGAAGTGTCGCCCAGCAACAGAGCTTTCAAGGTTGCAGATGCAGCTTCCTCGAGATTAGCTGCTCTCTTGTATGCGAGTTCCATCGAGTCGGCAACTACGGTGCACCCGTGGTGTCCCAAAATCACGACATTGCAGGACTCAAGCGCTTCTGAGGTAGCCACAGCGATTTCCTCAGAACCAGCCGGAATCCAAGGAGTTGACTGGATTTCGCGAACATAGAAAACGTGGTCGATTGTCATCAGGCGTATCTTGTGGCCCAATGCATCGAGGAGAACGGAGGCTTGGGGATGGAAATGGAAGACGGCGTTCACGTCCGCCCGCGCCCGGTAGGAAGCGAGGTGAAGCCGAAGTTCGCTGGAAGCAGCGGGATTACCCGCAATAACGTTCCCGTCGAGCGACACGAGGGAAAAATCTTCGTCCTTCAGAGTGTCCAGCCAAGTGCCGCTTGCAGTAATGACAAACGTTTCACTGTCGGGTATTCGAGCTGAAAGGTTTCCTCCGCTTCCGATTACTAACTGACTCGAAGTGGCTTGTTGCCCCGCCCATTTAAGCTCAGCTATCACTTCGGAATGCGCCTTTGACAAGCTCCTGGTGGTTTTCATCGGTGTGTTCCTTTGATTGAGAGGGCATACTTGTGTCCCGTATGGAGCTGAATTGCGGATTCAAAATCCTCTAGGGGCATTGGTTCCATCACAATTTCTGAAAGAGAAATTTTGCCATCGGCGAGCAGACTTATTGCCTCTGAAAACGCTCCATTTGGCGCTAGGTGTCCGCCCACCAATTCCAGTTCTTTGAATTCCGCAACTTGATTGAGATCTATTAGGTAATTGTCCTTATAGACGCCATAAAGGCAGATTCTCCCGCCTGGTGTTACTAAATCGAGAGCCAAGTCGACCGCATCGATGGATCCGCTGAGCTCAATGATTCGACTTGCGCCGTGAGGAGAGACCTTCTCGAGAAAGGATTGCACCACTGACTTACTGCCCTGCGGCGAAGAGCTGAATGCGGCATACGCCCCGAGAGCGATGGCTCTGTCGATTTTGGCTTCATCTCTAACCACTGCAACGACGCGAATTTCTGGGTACCGGTAACGGATCAGTTGAATCACTGTGGCGCCGATTGCGCCAACTCCTATCACCACAACATTGTCGACGTCCTCTAGCTTGGCCCTCCTGAGGATGTGCACTGCATTTGCCAACATCTCGATTCCAGCCGCGTCACGTGTAGAGATTTTCTCCGGGACTAGATGAAGAATGGCGTTCCCTGGGATGGCCATCTTCTCTGCAAAAGCCCCCGGAAGATCGCTGCCAAAATGCGCCCCGTGGCGGCAGAGATTTTGACGATTGTCTCTGCACAAGTGGCATGTAAGGCAGGGGGCCATGACTTCGGCCGCCACACGGTCGCCGACCTTTATTTCGCCGCTTGATTCAGTACCTGCATGGATTATTCTTCCGACAATTTCGTGGCCGGGAATAAAGGGGAACGTCACATGCCATGGACTGACACCTTGCCAAATCATTCGGTCGGCGGCGCACACCCCTGCTACCTCTACTTCAAGGACATAGCCATCTGAATACCCCGAGGGATCCTCTACCTCCTGGAAAACAAAGTCTCCCGCGCCTTGCGCTACAACTGCTTTCATCATGCGGAGAGATCACCAACAGCGGACTTTACGGCAGCAACGCTTTCGTTTACTGCGGTCTTGCTCGAGATGCCAGCACCTTCAACAGCACCGTAAAGATCGAAGGACGCGACTCCTGCGAAACCGACTCGACCCAATTCTTGAAGGTACTCGTTCGGCGAGTGCAAGCGCCCCACAGGTAAGTCATCATCGGCTCCGCCGGCGTCCGCATCTCCGAGGTGGACATGAAAGAGCTTTCCCGCATGTGCGACCCGGGCGATTACCTCGGTAGGGTCCTCTCCCAGGGCGTACGCGTGGCCGGTGTCGACCAAGAGCCCAATGTTCTCAAAATGTTTGACCGCTTCCAGAGTGGCGGTTGCGTCAGGTATTACCGTGTCAGGTTTGTATTCAAGGGCGATGTAAATACCGTGCGGTGTTGCCGCCTTTGAGACGAGTTTGAGGCCCTCGTGGAGAGCGTCCTTCTCGGTCTCTCTTAGATCAGCTCCGGGCCATAAGCCGATAACACCGATGTCGAGAGACACGGCAACTCGCGCCAACTTATCTACCTCTTCCGCCAGTTGCGATGCCTGCCCGGTAAGTGCCCCCTGTGGCCACAGTTCGGGCACAAGAGACAGGAGCAGGCCCGAAATTTTTACTCCGGTGCTTTCTGCCAACGCTGTAATCTCACGGAGTCGCTTTTCGGAAAGCTGCTCGGCTACCCGATAGACGCCGAGCTCAATCCCATAAAGACCCTCTTCTTTAGCATTTTCGAAACAATCCTTATCAGTCCAGTTTTCCGGCCAGTGGTTCCAGTCCGTGTCACACAGCTTCCAAGTCATCAAGATTTCTCCTTTACGGTACTGACCGAATTTTCTGCTTTTTCAGAAGATTCGGGCTCTTCCGACCTAACCTCTGCGGGAAGAATGTGAATACGCCGAGGATTGAACCGAAGGGTGGTTGTGTCTCCAGCTAAGGGGCGGAAGCTTGGGCTAGCGTCAAGCTGGACCGACGCGGAACCGGTACCGTTGCCGGGTTTCACCCAGATGCGAGTTTTGGTACCCAGGTATTGAATCTGTTCAACGACGACGCTGACATCTCCAGGGTCGCGAGGCTGGCCGATAACAACAGATATCTCCTCTTGACGTATTACGAGGATTCCTTTTCCTGAAGCGTGCCCACTGCTTATAGGGAATGAGCCGAACTCGCAGGTGAAAGTGCCGCCGTGCGCATTTCCTTCGAGGAGGTTCGAGGTACCAAAAAACTTCGCTACTCTGACGGACTCTGGTGCCGTATAGAAATCTTCCGGAGCAGCATATTGTTCAATCTTGCCATCGCAGATCAGCGCAATTCTATCGGAGATTTCGACCGCCTCGGCTAGGTCGTGCGTGACAAAAACTGTGGTCACGCCGATTTGTTGTTGGATTGACCGGATGAGATCCCGCATCTGAACTCGAAGGTTCGCGTCAAGGGCGCTCAGTGGCTCATCGAGCAACAATACGTCGGGTTCAACGATGAGTGCCCGCGCGAGAGAAACTCTTTGTTCTTGGCCACCAGATAATTGGCCGACTCGTCGTGAACCGTAGCCTTCTAACTGGACTAAACCAAGCATTCTCTCGGTTTTTTCGTCGATCTCCTTTTGGGGTGCTTTTCGCATTCGCAAACCGAATCCAACATTTTCCGCAATCGACATATGGGGAAATAGCAGCGATTTCTGAAAGACCATCCCGACTGGCCGCTTTTCCGTCGACATATCTGTTACGTCGATGTCGTCAAATAGAATCGCTCCTGAATTAGGCCTCACAAGACCTGCAATCATCCGCAAGGTTGTGGTCTTCCCACACCCAGATTCACCTAGCAGAGAGACAAGCTCACCTGGTTCAATACGCATGCTCAATGACTTGACAGCGGGGTGATGATTTCCATAGAACTTCGTGAGGTTGCTCAGACTTACTGCGGTCGCGCTCATAGTTGCCCCAATCCAGATATCGCTTTTTTACTTCCGGTCAAATAACGGCTGGTAAGTGCCAGCAAGAGTAGAGGGGGGATTACGAATATGATTCCGAGCGCTGCCGCTTTTGTGGAGTCGTTCCCTCCTATATATGCAAAAAGCAGGAGGGGCATCGTCTTGACTGTCCCTCCTCCTACGAGAAAAGTCAGGATGTATTCACTCCAAGAAATTACAAATGCAAATAGTGAAGCAACAGCTAGGCCAGGGAAAACGGCCGGAAGGGTCACTCGCCGGAAAATCGACAAAGAACTTGCCCCAAGTACACGAGCCTGCTCTTCGTATGCGATGTCGTAATTTGCGAAGACGCTTCCCATGACCAGAGTCACATAAGGGACAGTGGGAATCATGTGGACTAGCGCGACTCCCCATAAGGTGTCCGCGAGCCCTACACGGATGAAGAGGACTTGGATTCCCATGGTCACTGCAAAGGACGGCACAATTACGGGGGCTAGCATCAGAAACTGAACGAGCCGCTTTGAACGGAAACTGTAAAGACCGAGGGCTCTTCCAGCGCTCAGTCCTGTTGCGGCTGCCGCGAAAGTGACGATTACCGCGATGATGCTCGAGGTTGTCAACCCCTGGAGAAGGTCTGATCCAGGGCGACCCAGATCTTCGAACCCGCGCATACTGAACTCTTGGGGCAAAAGGGCTGGGTACTGCCACGTCCGAGTGATTGACCAGAACGCCAGAGGGACCAGGGGAATGAGCAGCCCCACAAAGAGCACTCCTCGACCTATCGCCGCTCTCATCGCACACCCCCTGTGTAGCGACCTACGATTCTCATGTACAGGTACACAAGGATGGAAATGAAGATGGTTATTGCGACGCAGGTGGCCATCGCTTCGGGGCGGGACAGCAGATCGCTGTCCCTGTAACTCTGCACAGCCACCACGGGAAGCGCGGCAGGGAAAGGGCGGCCAAGTAGGAAAGGGATCTCATAGGAGCCAAAGGTGAAAGCGAAGGCGATAATTGAGGTAGAAGACACGCTGGGCGCAATAAAGGGGAGGATGATGAATCTGAATCGATTCCAGGAAGAGGCGCCTAGCGACCGGGCGACTTCCTCGTAGTCACTGACACCAGATTGCAGAGCCGCTAGGACGACCACGCCAATAAATGGGACCTCCTTCCACATGTAGTGGGCAATAATTCCGACGCCGAATTCGTCAGCGACGAGTGGGATGAATTCTGCAGGAGAAGACACCAGCCCCAGTGCGAAGGCAATTCGTGAGAAGTAGCCGCTCTGTTGCAGTAAGAGCATCATCGCAAGTGCCCCCACAATGTGAGGAATGGGAATATTTAGTTGAAATATCGTGACGAGAAACTTTTGACCCCTTTTAGTGCTTCGAATTAGCAGGGCACTCGCGACGGCCAGAATTGCAGAGAGAACTGTAGAAATTATCGAAATTCGAAAAGTCAATGGCAGAGATGCGCGAACCGCAGGGTCTTCAAACATTCGCAAATAGGCAGAGAACGATAGAGACCCGTCTCCGACGAAAGACAATAATCCGAGACTTTGCAAAAACCCAAACGCAAAACCACCGAGGAAAAGAACCACGATGAGAAAGAGGGCTGGGCTCAGAAGAGCAAACACCTTTAGACCGTCGGGCCACTCGCCGGGTAGACGCGCCGACCTTTGAATCGCAGACCCTGGGGCTGAGCCCGCGCCATAAGGCGCGGGCTCAGCTACGGAGCTACCTCTGAAGGACATTCGCAATCCAACCCTTTTCAATTGCGTCCAACCAGGCGGCGCTGAGTTCGGGATTTGCGTTCTTTTTCTGCTGTGTGAAGGGCAACACTGATTTCGGAACCGGCAGGGCTTCGTATTCGGCCAAGAACTCAGTGCGGCTCATTTCAATTGCAGGGTAATAGCCGAGGACGGAGGGGTCCGCTTTTCTCAGCTGCGCTTCGGGCGACTGCAGAATGTTTGCTACCACCTTTGCTCCCGCACTAGCGGGAGAGTTGAAGGGGATAGCAACGTAGTTCGTGTTTCCGATCATTCCGTCGGTAAACGTAGTCGACCGAGTTGATTCCCGGTACACGCCGTCGGCGACCAACAATGCAGAACGACCGGCGTTATAGGAAATATATGCGCTGATTTCACCACTTGCGTATAGTTTCTCAACTTCATCGATTGCTTGGGGGTAGGTCGTGCCACCCCGCCACAAATTTCCTTCAATACTGTTCAAGAACTCCCATGCTTGCGGGGCTAGCTCATCGTAGGTGGTTTGGTCGAACTTGCCGAGGAGTCGGTCGTAGCCTCCAACCGCATCATAGAACAGTCGACGTACGGTCATGGAGCCGTTAAAGTCAGGTGGCGCAGCGTATGTGAACTGTCCAGGGTTTGCATTAATCCACTTCACCATGGCAGGGACTGAAGAAAAGTCTTCACTCGATACCTTTGAGGAGTCGAACGTAATCACGGACATTGCCTGGTTCCATGGTGCTTCACAGTCGTCGACAGGGGTGCCAAAATCGAACTTAATTGCGTCACTTTCCCAATCGACAAACTCAGCGCTGGGAAGGGTCTGAGCCCAGCCACATAGCCAAAGATCGGCTTGTTTTCCCGAAGCGAAGTTCTCGCCATTAATCCACACGAGGTCAACAGACCCATTATCAACGTTACCTGCTTGCTTTTCGCCAAGAACCTTGTTGACCGTGTCGGCGGCGTCGGAGCTGACTTGATTCAGTGTTACTCCGTACTTGGCTGCCTCTGCGGCCACGTATTCGTTGATGTACGCGTTGAGGCGGTCATCCCCAGCCCACATAAACCAATCAACAGTCTGCCCCTGTGCTTCTGCTAAGACGCCTTCCCAGTAGGAGGCAGCGGTTTCGGCAACTGCAATTGACTCTACTTCTGGCACTTCTGCTGTGGTCGAACATGCCCCAAGGGCAAGTAGCGACGCTGATAATCCCGCAACAACTGAGAGATTTCTTCTGATTCGCAACATGACTTTCCCGCCTATTCTGTTTTTGTTGTTTCCACTGCAACGTCGATGTTGCAGTGGCTTATGGATTTAATCTTGCAGGTGGCGTGATGCTAGTACCCCAGCCATCCAAAAGATCTTCACCAAAAGTATTGGGAGCCATTGCCTGAATGTTTCGGGTGATGGGAACACCCCAGGTGGCTTGTTCGAAAACGATTGGTTCACCTGATTGACTCATCAGCGTGCAATTACGCTGAACGAGAGGAGAACCCTGAGAAACGCTGAAGGCCTTTGCCATCTCGGTATCGGCCGAAACCGCCACTGTCGACTCCGAACCTTGCATCAACCTGAGCCCCGGGATTTGTTTGAGGGCGTGGAACAGGCTTTGTTCGATGCCGTCTTCCTTTAAGTTTTCTGATCCGAGTATCTGGCCGTATTTGACTGGTAGGTAGGCGTCCGAAAGGAAAGTGGGTTTCTCGTCTAGTAATCGCAAACGTCGAACTCGAGCGACGCTGTCACCCTGACTAACCCCCAATTCACGAGCCAAGTTAGAATCTGCTGAAATTTGACCAATCGAGAGAACTTGTGTTGCCGGCTTGCGGCCGGCGCGGTACGCATCTTCCGTGAACGACCTAATGCATTGCATGTCCACTTCGTCCGGGTTCGCTACGAAGTGACCCATACCTTGCCGCGAGTAGAGAACCCCGTCACGGACCAACTCCTCGATGGCCCGGCGAAGAGTGACTCTGCTCACTCCGAACATGGTCTGGAGATCTGACTCGCTGGGTATCTGAGACCCCGGGCTCATCCCGCTTCGCAGAACCTCGCTGCGCATACTCTGCTTTACCTGGAAGTAAAGAGGCAAAGGGCTGTCGTGCTTGACAGACTGTACGGTACCGCGAAAGTCCATTTAATTCTCCGTTGAATAAACTAATGGTGATTTTTACCACATGTCTAGACAAGTTGTCAACTTAATTTACTGACGCGTTTGAACGTCGGGATTTTCTGCCGATGCTCCCGCAATTCCATGCCTTTCCGATGGGCGGGCAACGGACTGATGAAGGGTGCCAAGCCCGAGCCCGATTGTGCTATCGAGATATTGAAGGTGTCTGTTCTTCAGTGAATGCATGCATTCCGCTGATACCGCCCTCTTTCTGCGACGCCTGAGTCTGATATTCCGCCGAATGGAATTTCAGGGCTATTGGGAGGGGGTACCGTTATCTATCCCCAAAGTGCCTGCGTGAAGAGATGAAGCGAGGCGAATCTCGCGTTCTAAGTTGCTTGAGCCCAAGTAAGCCCACAACACCGGCACCGAAACCATTTGCTTCCGTGACAACCTTGGATTCATCAGAGAACTTTCTCACCGAACAGATGTGGCCGAAGATTTCTTGACTTCGCAGGTCCACATCTGTGAAGCATTCGACGAGTATCGGGAAAGACCCACCCCTGCGCGTTGGTAGGAGTTGTTCTAGAGACCTTGCAGCCGGAGGTTTCCGCGTCCGTGGCGAGGTTATTAAGTCGCACCGCGCACCGCGTGATGCCGCATGTCAAGATGCTCGCGAAAGGTGAGTCTTGTCGGGATCTTGACTTTGACGGGAAAAATGCCCATACTTCAACTCATGTTGCACATTACATGTAGTTATTAAGATGGGGTTAACGCTGCCCAATCGGGTCGATCCTCTCGCTGTCCAGGCTCACGCAGCCCTGCGCGAAGGGATTCTCAGCCGCGAGCTCGCCCCAGGCGCTCGTTTATCCGTGCCCGTCATCGCCGGAAAGCTTGGGGTTAGCCGCAGCCCCGCACGGGAGGCAATTGCCCAGATCGTGAGCGAGGGTCTCGCAGTGAGGCAGGCCAACCGAGGCGCAGTTGTAGCTAGCGTTAGCGTGTACGATTTGGTCGAAATCTACCGCCTACGCGAGGTACTCGAGGGCCTTGCCTGTCGCTTGGCTGCCACACGCTGCACGGCGCAACAAGCCCAGATTCTCGAGAGACTGCTCGCGGATCATGCCGCCGCAATCGCGAGCGACAACACCACGGAGCATTATCGACTGGATCAAGAATTCCACAACGCCATTCAGGCAATCGCCGACAATCAGAGGCTCACTACCTCTTTGCAACTTCTCCACGGGCAAATCCGCATAGCAATGCACACCACACGAAAATCATCGGGCGGCATGACCGCCGCCTTCGCGGAACACACCGCTATTTGCAACGCAATTAAAGCGAAAAATCCCCAAGAAGCCGAACAGGCGGGCCGTCAGCACATCTCCCGGCTACTAGCACAACTCGAAGTTGTCGCCGAGGAAGAGTCAAATCTTCCGGCGAATTCAAAACCACTCCAAGGATAGGGAACGATTATTACCGCCACAACTGACCTTACGATTTTTGGGCTTGGAACGATGGGCGGCAGGGCCGCTGTTCGCGCCGTCAAAGCAGGGTTGTCCGTCACCGGATTTGACCCTGTCGAGTCATCGCTGGCTCAGGCCGCAGCAGAAGGCGTAAGCGTGACATCTGATCCGCTCGTTGCGAGCGGGTCCGCAAAAGTCGTCATGCTGTTCCTTCCGCTTCCTGAGCACGTAAAATCCGTCGTTAAGAACGTTTTGCTCCGCGCCGAGGAAGGGACGATAGTGGTCGATTTGTCGACTATAGACCCCGAAACGGCCCGCTGGGCGGAAGCTACCCTGCTTGAAGCTGGTATTACCTACCTAGATGCTCCGGTTCTGGGGCGCCCAGAGGGGTGCGGCACCTGGACTCTTGTCGTCGGCGGCCCGGAGCACCAGATTGCGAAAGTTTCGGATGTACTTCTTCGAACCGTCGCCGCGAAAATTGTGCGTGTAGGCGAAGTCGGAGCAGGGTCTGTAGTCAAGGTGCTCAACAATCTGATGTTCGGGGCTATCAACGCTGTCACGGCGGAGGTGCTCACCCTCTGTGTCGACAACCGTGTGGACCCAGGCCTCTTTGTCACGACCATAGCTGAATCAGGAGCTGCAACAGTTTCGAACCTCTTTAAAAATCTCGCACCGCGTATGGTCAGCGGCAATCACGAACCTATATTTTCCCTCAATCTACTAGCTAAGGACAATCGACTCGCAGTGGATTTGGCATACGCGTCCGGAACTGTAGCCCCCATAGCCAATTTGATCCACCAGATCAACGAATCGGCACTCGAGCAAGGATTCGGTGCCCGCGATAGCAGTGCCGTCCACTCGGCTTACCGGCAGCTTTCCTATGGCGAGTCAGAGTGAAGAGAGCGGTGGGGGGGGTCGTCGTGGAACGATTGACGGTGACACTTCTCTCTGCGCCCCTAGAGAGTCCGGTTCGCATGTCCTTTTCCCAGCTCAATGCGCGCCAAGTCTGCTTGGTCGAGATCGAAGCCAGTGGATTAGTGGGCGTAGGAGAAACTTGGATCAACTATCCTCCCTGGGGCGCACAAGAGAGGCTGGCGACACTGACCGAAGGCGTGGCGCCACTGCTACTTGGCCTTGACGTCTCTTCTCCACCAGCAGTTTTAGAACAGCTGAGCGCGGCGATGCTCCCGATAGCACGCCAATGGGGAGCGCCAGGTCCCATCTGGCAAGCCCTCAGCGGAATTGATCTTGCCCTCTGGGATCTCGCAGGCAAAGCCGCCAACACTTCCGTGGCAAGTCTCCTGAAACCTGACCGAGTACCGACTGAAAGAGTGCCCGCTTACGCAAGCGGAGTTGGTCCTGACACTGTTGTCGAATTGTGTGAGTCCGCCATGGAGCAGGGTTTCCGGGCAGTAAAAACGAAGGTCGGCTTCGGCCACGAGCGCGACATAGATATTGTTTCCAAAGCCAGATTTACAATCGGCGAGGATATGAAGCTCTTCGCCGATGCCAACCAAGCTTGGGGCCTTGAAGAGGCGACGGCTTTCTGCCAATCTATTGCCGAGTATCGGGTCGACTGGCTCGAAGAACCAGTTGCGGGTGACCACGTCAAAGATCTTCTGGCACTAACAAGCCAAACGGGCATGGCACTGGCCAGCGGCGAAAACATCTACGGAATCGACACTTTTGCCAAATACCTTGAATCCGGCGCGTTGCATATCGTTCAGCCCGACCTCACCAAATCTGGCGGGATAACGATTGGACATCGAATCGCCGAACGCGCAGCGGTGGCGAAGACGGATGTCGCACCGCACTGTTACGGCGGCGCCGTTGGAATTGCGGCGGCCCTTCAACTTGCGGATGCGAATGAAGGTTTTGCCTGGGTTGAGCTTGACATTCGCTCGAATCCACTTCGCGAGGACCTCCTGCAGGTTCCTTTCGAATTCTCGCATGGGGGACTACGCGTTCCTGGGGGAGCAGGCCTCGGCATCGAGCTCAACCAGGAAACACTTCACCGTTACATGATTCATAGAGAGGAAAGGACGTACCGTGACTTTCGATAACAACAAGCCAAACCCATTTCTACCAGGCCAGGGGCAAACGGCGGCAGGCGGTCGCATTCTGGGTTTTCCCGTCGCCGGAACGGCCCATTCTCTTCCAAATCCTGCCACGGGAGAAGAGCTTACGCGGGTCGGCTGGGTAGGGGCCGACGCTGTCGGTACAGCTGTTCGTAGTGCAGCAAAAGTCGCAAATGAATGGGCGAACACCTCTGAGCGAGAGCGAGCGGCATCGCTTCGAAAAATTGCGGAGTCCCTTCGCGACAACATTGCCCCGCTAGCGGCACTTATCTCAGCGGAATCTGGAAAACCCATCGCGGAGGCCCATGGTGAGGTCGCGTTCTCTGCGAGCTATTTCGATTGGTTTGCCGAGGCAGCGACGACACCCCGCGGTGAGTATTACCTCACGGAGCAGCGACGTTTTATTGTGCAGAGAAAACCCGTCGGAGTCGTCGCGGCAATAAGTCCTTGGAATTTTCCCCTGTCGATACCGGCGCGCAAAGTGGCGGCGGCACTCGCTGCTGGGTGCCCTGTTGTGCAGAAGGCGTCTGAGCTCACCCCGATGTCGAGTCTCGCACTCACAGAAATTTGCGAACCGCACTTGCCAGATGGTGCAATCAGCGTGCTTGTCGGCGACGGGCAGACGTTGACGAACGCGCTTGTCGATCACCCAGCCGTTCGAGCCGTAACGTTCACGGGGTCCACCGCTGTTGGGAAGAAGGTCGCAGAACGTGCGATGCGCTCGATGACGCGGGTGACGATGGAGCTGGGAGGAAGAGCGCCCTTCATCGTTTGCGACGACGCTGACCTTGAGGTTGCTCTCAACGCTTTGATAATCGCCAAATTCCGCAACAACGGCGCGTCATGTTTGGCTGCTAACAATGTCTATATCCATGACCGCCATTATGACCAATTCGTCGAGCAGCTCTCAAAGCTGATAGTCGCGCTGGTGCCAGGCAACCCCCACAACCCGTCGACCAAGCTTGGACCCGTGATCCGCATGGCGCACGTCACTCGCCTTGAGGAACTTGTTGCCGGCGCCCAAAAATCTGGCAACAGAGTCTGGAAAGGAACGGTGCCTAGCGGAGCGGGTTGGTTCATGCCACCCACGCTTATCGAATGCGTGACCGACACCCCGCTGTGGAGTGAGGAAATATTTGGCCCAGTGTGCGCCGTGCGTCGGTTCAGTGATGAATCCGCTGTGGTCGCTGAGGTCAACAGCTGGAGGACGGGTCTCGGCGGCTACGTCATGTCCACGAACGTCGAACACCAAATCACCCTTGCCTCAAAACTCAATGTTGGAATTGTCGGAGTCAACAACGGTGCCCCGAACACCCCTGAAGTGCCATTCGGCGGCATCGGCGACTCAGGCTTAGGGCGCGAAGGGGGGCTAAGTGGAATGTTCGAATTCACCGAAGAGCAGACCATTTCAATGGCGCGCTAAAACACAGGCGAGTGGGCCACACGAAAAAACTACTCCTCGTCTTGTTGCAGTTGCACGCTTGTCCTAAGAAGTTAGCTGTTAACCAAATCCTTCATAAACTATGAGCAAGGAGACTCTCTTGACACAGCGCCGTTTCCCACATTCGGTATTCAGCCATGGCGCAGAACCAGATGCCCGTTTTTCTCTTGCTAACGAGCGCACATTCTTGTCATGGGTCCGAACAGCACTGGCACTTATTGTTGCCTGCGTTGCCCTTGAGGCCTTTGAGCTCCCGATTGAACCAACCTTTCGGGTGACCGCGTCAATTATCCTCATATCTTTGGGTGCCCTATCTCCGATTCAAGCGTGGCTCGGTTGGATGAGGACTGAACGGGCGCTCCGCCTGAATAAAGTACTTCCTGCGCCACACCTCGCCGGTCCAATCGGCTTCGGGGTCGTTGCCGCAGCCTTGCTCATCGTCGCCGGTCTGCTATTCCGGTGACCGAAGCGTCAGATCATCCGTTCGACCGCGGATTACAAGCGGAGCGAACGGCACTTGCATGGCAAAGAACCGCTCTGGCCCTCGGGGTGGCAGCCTTTATGGCCGCACGCCTATTAACCAATCTTTTCAGCACTGCGAGCCTCGTCATCGGCGTTCTAGGCGCGGCAATCATGCTGCTTCTATTTGTCGTTGGGCAGAGGCGCTACCTCTCAAACCATGCCCACGTTGTCGCCGCCCGCACCATGCACGTGCCACTGGACGGCGCCGTACCACTTGCGTTCTGCGCTCTGATAACGTCCACCATTAGTGTCGCTGGTCTGATTTTCATCTTTTTTTAGCCCTAAAGAAGTTCCGGTCGGGTCTCAGGGAACCGTGCGTAAGGGGCCGTTACTGACTCGCGTCTCAGTGTTATGAGAGTCATCAAAAAGTGCCCTTCAGGATCACCGTCCGAGACAGCCTATGTCCAGCAGGAAGATCGGACGGGTCTGTTTTACACATTCCTTAATAATCCCTTAGTTTTGAAGACTCGATAGCTAAATTTGTCCGTACCCGATAGCTACCGAGGAAAGGCATCCACACCATGTCCATCAGCAAGGATGTTCGCGCCGGTGGCACTTCTAGAGGCATCAGGGAGCCGGAACTTCGCGGCGTAGGCGACGTCTGAGCTTCGGACGTGGCAGTGCAGAATATCCCTCTCGGCATAGAAGCCCTCACGCTTTAGGTCTTGATGCCATGAGCAGCAGCTCGCTCTTCTCTAATACCTTTTGCACACAATTGAGAGTTATCAAAAACTGCATCGGGGTTAAGGGCGTTTAGAGCGGTTCCTGTGGGACCCACCCTCGATGGCGGGGATGCGCATCATCTGGATAAGCCCAGCCTAGGAACAGTACGCAGGTATGAACAGGAATGCCAAGGACGCCGACTTCTCTCAAATACTTCTCCAGCATGTTCTTTAATTATAAAAGCTGGATGAAAGGGTTACCCCAACTCCCCGCCATCACAATTCAAGGATGCTGTTGGGCGCTCGTGACTACCAGGGCATCGACCTAAACCCATGTTCATCTGGCAATGTAATCGTCGTACCGTCTTGCTCATTCTTGAAGTCAACGATGACGACACAGTGGGACGTAATCACGACCGTGTTGTGCTTGAATCTGTGTGGTTGTCCTTACTGAGGGGGTGCCCTAAGAGGACCCCGTCCCTGGGCTGATCTTTAAACTGAGCAGCAAGTGCTGTCGCGCACTCCTGAAAAAACTCCAGCTCGTATTTCCTGGATGCCATATTCTTCTCGCGGTACACCCCGAGGCCCATAACTGAGAACATATTGAATGGGTTGGATCGAACTCAATAGACATTGGGAGTGGTGCCCGCGTTGCCGATTAGGGCGGGCGCTTATGAGCTGCCGCTGCGTCTAATAAGGGTAAGGTCCTTTGCTAAGTGCTTTGGAACTAGGAAGTTCCCTAATCCATGTCTATTAGGCCTACCACGGGACTACATGGACACAGTGAGGATCCACACGCAGCTAAATATAGGCAATTTGGGAGTTTAGGGCACCTGAATCCTAACCATTGGGCTCCTGTTTCAAGTCCGGTGCGCACCAAATAAATAGCCACCTTCCCATGGAATGAGTGCAGACTTCTCCAAACAAATTCGATACCTTCTAGCACCCTCGTACCACCCTGTCGTAATAGGCAATTGCATGCTGAGTTCACGAAATCGGAGTTGTGGCGTCCACTAGTAAGGTCCAGTTCATGAACTTGCTTCCAGCGAGGAGGTCACTTGCTCTGTGTTTGGCCAGCATCTTGATTCTGGCCTCGTGCGCGCAGAGCCCAAGTCAAGACGCTAGCCCAAGTCAAGATGCTAGCCCAAGTCAAGGATCAGGACCTCTGAACATGTCATTTGGAGTGCCGGTGGAGAACCCTCATCAGCCCTATATTGCCGCAGACGACATCGACCCCAGCTACGAAGCCGAGTACCGAGAGGTGAAGGCTAACTTGAATTCTTACGTCGGCGGGTGTTCGGGATTCGTGACGCTGATATTTTCCACGCCCCAAAATTTTTCATCAGTTTTTGAAGCCTTGAAGCCTTTTGTTGAGATGGGCCATTCTGACGCACTCGAGCAAAATTGCCTATCTAGCGTCGGCGATCTCCCCAATAGATTTGGCATTTGTATGCATGAAGAGCAGTGGTACTTTTACACAGGGAGAGAGCCGTCGGAAACTTACCTCGCGGACTCAAGGACTCGCGGCTTGACGTTTATACAGGCATTGCTCACGAATATTTCACTGATTTTAGCACAACGTGGCTGGACAGAAATATTTGAATTATCAGGACCGACCAAGCGTGATGGATTTCGCTGGTGCTTTTGAGCAGAACATTGGCGTAGCCGTAGAGGACTTCTACCTCCAACATCACTCCTGGTTGAAGAGCTTGACTGGACCAGCCGCGGAGTCGGCTATTGCAGATGTTTTTCCCAGTGGGTCATTGTCCGCAGAAGTGAAGTTCCCGGGTACTTAGGATCGTGCGTTTAGCCAGAAATTAGGTCTAGGTCCGGCTCTCGCGCTATGCGTGTTCTGAATTTGGGAAAAATGATGCCCTGATTACCAGAACAGATTAAACATCAAGTGCACGTAGAGTGCACGATGGCTCTGGTAGTAGAGCACAACCCCCCAATCTATTGGCAAATACGGGGTACAAATAGGTGGCTTTTAATAAGTGGAATCCCTCTTCAAGTCTTGGGGCGCACCATGATTCTTTCGCTGGAATGCTCGGCCAAAAACCCAGGTTCTTAAATATCCAGGGTTCCCAATACGACTACCCAGGCTAGAACTGACTTGGATACCAAGCTCAGAACTATGTAGGTCTTCTCACCAAACTCATAGAGCTTCCACTTGCCGACCTTCTTATATTGCAGCCACATGTTTATGGCGAACGTGTTGAAGAATAAGAAGGTCAGTAAAAAGCCGAATTGGGCATAGGCCGGTATCGAATCCGAGATGTTGCTGGTCGAGACCACGAAATAAATTCCACCCATAATCCATGGAACGATTCCCGCAACAACGCCCAAGTTAAATGGCAACCAGCTGGTCTTTTCGGTCAACTGGTTGTAACGCTCCATCACAAGCCCAAACATGTTCATCAAAAAGTTGAGGGTGAATACAAATACCACCGCGGAGATCTCAATCAGACCACCGAGCATCAACAGCACGACCAGCATCAAAGACGATGATATCGAATACTCCCACCAGCGGGGTGGGTTGATGCCCTTGGCAATATTCTGTTCGTAGCGGCGAATGTAAAAAGGCGATGAAATCAATAGGTGAGCGATTGCCGACAGCAACAGAAATATTGGGCCGATTAGCGCTATTGGGAACTCAAATAAGGTCTCGCTGACGGGGCGAATGCCCTCGGGGGTATCGGTGAAGAACCTTGAGATGACCGGGATTTTAGTTTCATCGTTCAAAATGAAAAACAGCGCAACGGCCTGGATTAGGTGAAAAACACCAGCCACCCGGTTGAATCTTTGCAACTTGCTGCCAAGTTTTGTCTCAGGCTTCATCATTTCTCCCAGCTCATTTAATGAGCCCAAATCGCTGGGCCCAGACCTTGTTTGATTATAAATGAGCTCAAAAAGGCAAGTCTAATTTCCGCTCTAGGCGAACATGAATCTTGGGGGAGGTTATCGTTGAGCTACGAGCAGTTGTAGAACTTAGATTCCTGGCCCGACTTGTCTTCCCGGAACATGCTGGTGATGGACAGCTGCTAAAAAAACGCGCAGGATTCACATGGTCGCAATTGCAAAAATAATCATTCCGGCGTCTGGACCGATAACCGCTCCATTCCTAAGCCGCTCAGACAAACACCGCCACTCGAAAAACTTATTAGGTTTAGGGCAGATTATGATCGGCTCAACGACTGAGTACCCTCACCTATAGCCCAAACTGATTTAAGGTTGCAATCTGAGCAAAGAGGAATCCAACGGGAGCCGAGTTCGAGCGCTCTTGGGGAGGGAGTGGGTCTTTCTTGTCGCATGGGTCGGAATTCCCTCAATCGAATCAGGCGAGGTCTCGGACTGCGTTTTGAGTTACTCACAAGCAATCGGAAGCACGTTGGGCACAACCCAAAACGCTCTCAACAAACGCTGTGCATTAAGGCGTGTGGTCGCTGCTAGCTGCGCGCTCAATCGTTGCTTATTGCTCAGATCCTGATGGCATAACTAGCCGGTCACTGTCTCCGGGCTGAGGTCCAACCGACGCAAAAGCTGCGCGTTGAGAGCAACAATGACGGTGGAAAGCGACATGAGAGCTGCACCGACAGACATTGGCAAGATAAACCCAACCGATGCCAAAACACCGGCCGCCAAGGGCACGGAAATCAAGTTGTAACCCGCTGCCCACCACAGATTTTGTTTCATCTTGCGAAATGATTTTTGAGAAAGCTGAATCACGGAGACCACCGAGCGCGGGTCGTTGCTTGCGAGTATTACTCCGGCTGAAGCAATAGCCACGTCGGTTCCAGCTCCGATTGCTATCCCCACGTCCGCTTGAGCCAATGCCGGTGCGTCGTTTACGCCGTCGCCAACCATTGCAACTTTGCGACCTTCTTGCTGAAGCTCCTTGACCTTAGAGGCTTTATCTTCCGGCCTGACACCCGAGAAAAAACGCTCAATCTTTAATTGTTTAGCGACCGTAT
>Ga0209491_10003810_pt1 | contig 24233 bp, 23 predicted proteins | sample BON02_FD_187213 | JGI IMG/M metagenome (GOLD analysis project Ga0209491, IMG submission 187213) | Freshwater microbial communities from Lake Bonney liftoff mats and glacier meltwater in Antarctica - BON-02 (SPAdes) (version 2) | ecosystem: Environmental > Aquatic > Freshwater > Ice > Glacier... | reverse complement strand
GCGCAGCAAGGCTGCCAAGGCCGGTGGCGCAGCCGACGAGGCACCTTCCGGTGGCGGCGCCGTTGCCCTGGCCGAACGAATCGGTGCGGTCGTTGCTGCACCCGCAGCCGGCGGTGGCGTTCCGGTAGGTGCCGGCCCGGGCGGGCACACCCAGCGTCTGCTCACCGTGGTCAAGTCCGGCTCGATCCAAGATGTGAAGGCCACCCCGGTCGACAAGGTCCACACCTGGCCGCACCTGCTCGCCGCCGAGTTCGTCGCGGCGCTGGCGATGACGGTGTTCGTGTTCATCTTCTCGATATTCGTGCACGCTCCGCTGCTGCAGCTCGCCAACACCAACCAGACCCCGAACCCGTCGAAGGCCCCCTGGTACTTCCTGGGTCTGCAGGAACTGCTGGTCTACTTCCACCCGATGGTGGCAGGAGTCACGCTGCCCGGTGTTGGCCTGATCGCCCTCGTACTGGCACCATTCCTCGACCGGAACCCCTCGAACAAGCCCGAAGACCGCAAGTTCATGACCGGTCTGATGACCGTGCACCTCATGTTCTGGGCGGTGCTCGTGTTGATCGGTTCGTTCTTCCGAGGTCCCGGCTTCAACTTCGTCCTACCCTGGGTCGAAGGCCTGTTCTTCGAATTGTGAGATTGCGAAAGGAGACCCCCCAGTCATGAGTACTGCAGCAGTCATCGCCATTGCCATCGGAGTCGTCGTCGTCCTCGGCGCGATCTCCTTCTTCACGCTTGCTCGCCGGAGCGACGTCCGCGGTGCCGGAGCGCTCTCGGGCGAAACGGTGCAGCGCGACAAGTCGGCCCGCAAGACCGCCGAACCCGTCGTCACGCAGACCACCGCGGCCGACGCCGAGGCTGCTGGTGTTGCATCACGCAGCGCCACCTCCATCGCAGTCGCCGTGCGGCCCGAGGCCGAGATCGTCGCGTGGACCCCGCCCGACCCAGACGTCATCGGCGTCTCGCGCCGCCAGTTCTTCAACCGGGCAACCGTGTCGCTGATGAGCGTCAGCCTCGCTGGCTTCGCGGCTGCGTCGTTCGTCGCGTTCCTGTGGCCGAGTGGAACGGGCGGCTTCGGTGGTGCGATCACCGTTGGCAAGCTCGCCACCATCAAAGACGGCATCAAGGGTGGAGGTGGTTTCTTCTACGCCGCCGAGGCTCGTTCGTGGATCACCGACTATCCAGCCGAGGCACTCCCGCTCGCTCAGGAGGTCTACCCCGAATCGGTGCTGGCTTCGATGCGCGAGGGCATCGTCATCCTCAGCCAGAAATGTCCGCACCTCGGCTGTCGTGTGCCTGAATGTGCCACCAGCCAGTGGTTCGAATGCCAGTGCCACGGCTCGCAGTACAACCGTGTCGGCGAGAAGAAGGGTGGGCCGGCGCCACGCGGCATGGACCACCACCCCGCCACGTTCGCCGCGAACGGTGATGTCACCATCGACACCGGCACCACCATCCCCGGCGCCTCGATCGGCGTCAACACCACCGGTCAGGAAGCCGAAGGACCGCACTGCACCAGTGCTGGGGCGCACTGATGTCACCAGTGTTTGCGCTGACCACAACGACCATCGGGGTCATCGGCCTGGTCATCATCTCGTCCGGCTGGATCATCTACGGACTCTTCAACGTCGTCGCCGGACGTCGCGAGGTCGGCGCCGAGGTCGAACTCGCTGCCAACCGCAAGGAATACTACGACGACGAAACCCTCGAGGGCCCTCGTCTCGAGCGCGTGCAGCTCCTCGGCGTCATCATGCTCGCCATCATCGTGGTGATGCTGCCGCTCTACTGGGTGTTCGAACCCAGTCGCCAGGCCGGTGCTGAAGAAGGCTGGGACAATCGCTACGCCAGTTGGGGTTCTCAGCTGTTCGCTCCTACCGCCGAGGGCGGTTTCAACTGCGCCGGTTGCCACGGCGGCATGGGCGCCGTGGGCGGTGAAGCCCCGTTCACGGTGACCGATCCCGTCACCCAAGAGGTGCAAGCCGTCAACTGGAAGGCGCCGGCGCTCAACACGTCGCTGTACAAGTTCGACGAGAGCGAGATCCGGTTCATCCTCAACTACGGTCGTCCGTTCTCGCCGATGTCGCCGTGGGGCCTCGTCGGCGGCGGCCCGATGAACACCCAGCAGATCGACAACCTCATCGCGTACATGAAGAGCATCCAGATCCCGCGTGAGAACTGCGCCGAGGGCGAAGACGACGCCCGCATCTGTGACTCGGGTAACCTCCCCGCCGAGAACCAGGCTGCGATCCAGGCTGCCGCTGAGAAAGTCGTCTCCGACGGCGATGCCGGCAGCGTCGGCGAGGCGTTGTTCAATCTCGATCTGGGAAGCGGCGCCTACAGTTGTGCCCGCTGCCACACACTCGGGTGGAGCTACGACCAGCCTGGCGTGACCGGGCAGGGTGCGTTCGGTTGGAACCTCACCGGCGGTTCGGTCAACTCGCACTTCGCCGACGACGAACAGTTGGTGGCGTTCTTGAAGAACGGTTCCGAGTTCGGCAAGCTGTATGGTCTCAACGGCCAGGGAAGCGGCCGGATGCCAGGGTTCGGATCATTGCTCACCGACGAGCAGATCCGCGAGATCGTCGAATACGTACGGAGCTTGTGACCATGTCCTTGTTGGCAATCGGCTGGGAGCCCGAGCTCCGAGGTCTCCTCACCGTCATCATCGGTGTGGTCATCCTCTGTGGCAGCATTTACGGCATCATGGCCACGAACATGGGTCTTCGGCTCGCCTTCTTGGTGACACTGACCGCAATTGTCGGCTGGATGATGCTGATGGGCATGGTGTGGTGGATCTACGGCATCGGCCTTCGCGGCCCCGACCCCACCTGGCAGGCCATGCCCGGAGCCGGCGTGTTGCAAGATGTCGACGCGCTTGGTTCTTCTGGCGTGTTGAATCCCAACGCCGTCGTACCCGGCGACGCCACCGCGGCCGAGTCGGCCGAGATCGTGCGTGACCAATTCCGTGACCAGGGGTGGATCGTGCTCGACACCGCTTCGCCGGCCTTCGGCCAGGCGCAGGCTGCAGCCACCGAAAACCTCGTCGAGGAAGGCGCGTTTGCCGCCGGCCAATTCGAGATCGTCGAGGTGTTCGACATCGGTGGCGAGCGCTATCCCAAGATCAACGACACCCTCGACTTCATCGCCTTCTTCCATACCCCGCACTTCGTAGTGGCCGAGGCCGCTGCGTTCGTGCCGGTGCGTACCGAGCCGGGTCGTGCGCCTGCTCGGCCCGAGATCGACGAGAACCGCCAGCGCGAGTACGTATACATGGTCCGTGACCTCGGTGCTCGTCGCCAGCCGCCGGCGGTGCTGACCATCGGTGCCGGTCTGATCTTCTTGGCCTTGTGTTACCTGTTGCATCGTCGTGACCGAGTCCTCGAGGACAACGTTGCGCAACCGCTGCCCGCCATCACCGCCGAGCCGCCACCTGACGACGCCACCGCTGACGTCGAGCAGGAGAAGGTCGGAGCCGGGGTCTGACCATGGGTCAGTACCTTCCGGTCGTCATCCTCCTGATCCTGGCCGTCATCTTCGGCATCCTCAGCTTCGCTGCGTCACGTCTGCTCGCACCCCGTCGCCCGTCCGTCGCCAAAGAGGCGCCGTACGAATGCGGAATCGTGCCGAGCAGGGAACCACCTCAACGGTTCCCGGTGAGCTTCTACATCGTGGCGATGCTCTTCATCATGTTCGACATCGAGATCATCTTCCTCTACCCCTACGCCGTGTCGCATTCGACGCTCGGCGCGTATGGGTTCTGGGCGGTCTTTGCGTTCTCGGTCGTCTTTTTCGCCACGTTCGTCTACGAGGTCGCTCGCGGTGGTCTCGATTGGGGTCCGATCCATCGCTACCGCAGCCTCGCTACGGATGCTGCGATGGTGTCACCTGATCGCACCGCTACATCCACGGTCCGACGAGTCGGCACCGAAGGTCGTCTGCCCTCGGGCGACGGCGTGGCCGCGTAACGAGACGGAGAAGGAGTCATCACCATGGGCATCGTCAACGATGTGCTCGACGACGGCCTCGGCGGGCTGTCGCACAACGTCATCACCGGCAAACTCGAGGACCTGGTCAATTGGTCGCGCTCGCGTTCGTCGTGGCCGGCATCGTTCGGTCTCGCGTGCTGCGCGATCGAGATGATGGCCACCGGCGGCGCTCACTACGACATCTCGCGCTTCGGCATGGAGGTGTTCCGTGCGTCGCCACGCCAGGCCGACATCATGATCGTGGCCGGACGCGTCAGCCAGAAGATGGCACCGGTACTCCGTCAGGTCTACGACCAGATGATGGAGCCCAAGTGGGTCATCTCGATGGGCGTGTGTGCTTCGTCGGGCGGCATGTTCAACAACTATGCAATCGTGCAGGGCGTCGACCAGATCGTGCCGGTCGACGTCTACGCGCCGGGTTGCCCTCCCACTCCCGAGACGCTGATCCACGCGATCGAAACGCTGCACGGCCTGATCGAGACCAATCAGATCCTCAAGCGCCGTGACGAGACCGGAGCGGGAGCCAACGTGCACGTCGAATACATCGAACCAGGCGCGTCGCCCACGCCGGTGTTGCTCGGAGCAAGGAAGTGAGCAGCCCCACCGAAAGCCGCCAAGGTGCTGCCGACGAGATGCGTCACGTGGCGCGTGGCGAGTACCTGGCCACGGTGAAGACCCTCGCCGACGAGGGCTATGCCATGTGCATCGACCTCACGTGCGTGGACTACCTCGAACTCCCCGGCCGACACCTGCCCGACGGCGCCGAGCCGGCCGAGCGTTTCGAGGTGGTCGTGAACCTGCTCGACATGCGCAACCGACGCCGTCTGCGCCTGCGTGTCCAGGTGCCCGCCGACGACGCCGTGCTGCCCACGCTGTTCGACGTGCATCCCGGCACCGAGGCAATGGAGCGCGAGGTGTTCGACATGTTCGGCGTCGAGTTCAGCGACCATCCCGACCTCACCCGCATCCTGATGCCCGAGGACTGGGTGGGCCATCCGCTGCGCAAGGACTACGAGATCGGCCGCATTCCGGTGCAGTTCAAGGGAGCGAACGCCTGATGAGCGACACCAAGATTCCCGACACCGAGACGTCCGACACCGAGACGCCCGACTTCTACGAGCGTTCGGTCGCCGGCACCGACGAAGGCGAGCAGCAGCTCCGACCACGCAGCGAACTCACCGCGAAGGAACTGTTGCGCGAGGTCGGCGCCGTGCTGCGGATGTCCGAAGCCGAGGTCTCCCGGCTCGGCGATCTGCCCGACGATCCCGACGAGGATCAGACGATGATCATCAACATGGGTCCCCAGCACCCGTCGACCCACGGCGTGCTGCGGCTGATGCTGGAGCTCCAGGGCGAGACCGTGCTGCGCTGCAAGCCGATCATCGGCTACCTGCACACCGGCATGGAGAAGACCGGCGAACAGCTCACCTACACGCAAGGCGCCACCAACGTCACGCGGATGGATTACCTGAGCCCGATCGCCAACGAGCTCGTCTTCGCGATGGCCACCGAGAAGCTGCTCGGCATCGACGGCGACATCCCCGAGCGCGCCGTGTGGATCCGCATGCTGATGGCCGAGATGAGCCGCATGGCCAGCCACCTGCTGTTCATGGCCACCAACGGCATGGACCTCGGTGCCGTGTCGATGATGATCTACGGGTGGCGCGAACGCGAAGAGGTGCTGAGGTTCTTCCAGGAGGTCACCGGCCTGCGGATGAACCACAACTACATCCGCCCCGGCGGCGTCGCTGCCGACCTGCCCGCCGGGTGGCGTGACGGTGTGCTCGAGATCCTCGACATGCTGCCTCCCCGACTCGACGAGTACGACATCTTGATGACCGGTCAGCCGATCTGGCGCGAACGGCTCCAGGGCGTCGGTGTGATCACGCCGCAGGAAGCCCAAGCGCTCGGTGCCACCGGACCGATCCTGCGTTCGACCGGTGTCGAGTGGGACCTGCGCCGTGACGAGCCGTACATGCACTACGACCAGATGGACTTCGACGTGATCGTCGGGTCGTACGGTGACGCGTTCGATCGCTACGCGATCCGTCTGGCCGAAATCCGCGAGTCGATGAAGATCGTTCGCCAGATCCTCGACCACATGCCCGCCGGCGACTACCGCATCCAGGACAAGAAGGTCACCCCGCCGCCGCGGGCGCGCATCGACGAGTCGATGGAGGCGCTGATCCACCACTTCAAGATCTTCACCGAAGGCTTCAAGGTGCCCGAGGGCGAGGCCTACGTCAGCGTCGAAGGCCCGCGTGGCGAGATCGGCTGCTACATCGTCAGCGACGGTTCGGCCAGCCCGTACCGGATGCACATGCGTGAACCCAGCTTCGTGAACATCCAGTGCCTGCCGCACATGATGCGCGGCGGATTGGTTGCCGATGCGGTCGCCATCATCAGTAGCGTCGACCCGGTGCTCGGAGGAGTGGACAGGTGAGGTTGCAGTGAGTCGTTTGTCTGATCACAACGTGTTGGTGGCCAAGGAGATCGTTGCCCGCTACCCGAAGAAGAAGTCGGCGCTGATCCCGCTGGTGCATCTCAGCCAGCAGCAGAACGGCTACGTCACCGACGATGCCATGCGCCACGTCGCCGAACTGCTCGACGTCACCCCCGCCGAGGTGTACGGCTCCGCCTCGTTCTACGAGATGTTCCGCTTCGAGCCGACCGGCAAGTACCTGATCAACGTCTGCGGCACGATGTCGTGCGCCCTCTTGGGCGGCGACGCCCTGATGCACCACGCCGAGCACACCCTCGGCATCCGCGCCGGCTCCACGACCAGCGACGGGCTCATCACGCTGCAACACGCCGAGTGCCAGGCTGCCTGCACCGAGGCGCCCACGCTGCAGGTCAACTACCGCCACCGCTACCGGGTCACGCCCGAGGCGTTCGACGAACTCGTCGCCGACCTGCGCTCCGGCAAGCTCGACGACCAGGTGCCGGCGCACGGCACGCTCGGTCGCAACCGCCAACAGATCCCCGCCGACCGTGCGGTGGGCGCTCGTCACCCCGACGACGTCACCGACGGCCCCGCCTGGATCCCAGTGAGCCCAGCATGAGGGTGAGCCCAGCATGAAGGTGAGCCCCGCATGAGCAATCTGACAGGCGAATCCACCGACCGCGTGATCAGCCCGTATCCCTGGGCTCCCGGGTACTACCCGAGTGATCGCCCAGCGGTCGTGACGTCGCGGTTCCCGTACGAGGACAGCCACACCATCGAGCGCTACCTCGCCACCGGCGGCTACGACGGCCTGCGCTCCGCGCTCGCCAAGACGCCGTCCGAAATGGCCGACGAGGTCAAGAACTCCACGCTGCTCGGTCGCGGCGGCGCCGGTTTCCCCGCCGGCACCAAGTGGGGCTTCACCCCGCAAGGTGTGTGGCCGCGCTATCTCGTCGTCAACGGCGACGAGTCCGAGCCCGGCACCTACAAGGACCGCCTCCTCATGGAGTGCGACCCGCACCAGCTCATCGAGGGCTGCCTCATCGCCTCGTACGCCGCTGGCTTGTCGCAGTGCTTCTTGTACATCCGCGGTGAGATGCCGCTCGCGCAGGAGCGCGTGGCGCAGGCGTTGAATGATGCATACGCGGCTGGCTACATCGGCACCAACATCCTCGGGACGGACTTCAGCATCGACATCGTGCTGCACTACGGCGCCGGCGCGTACGTGGTCGGCGAGGAGACGGCACTGATCGAATCGCTCGAAGGCGAACGCGGCATGCCACGGCTGAAGCCGCCGTACTTCCCCGCCGCGGTCGGTCTGTACGGCCAGCCGACGATCGTCAACAACGTCGAGACCCTGGCGAATCTGCCGTTCATCGCCAGGGAAGGTGCCGCCGCCTACACTGCGATCGGCACGCCCACCTCGCCCGGCACCCGCATGATCGCCGTGTCGGGACATGTGAAGCGGCCCGGTGTGTTCGAGATCGTCAACGGTTCCACCACGTTCCGCGACCTGATCTACGGCGACGACTTCGCGCAGGGCATCCGCGACGGCAACGACCTCAAGACCTTCGTGCCCGGCGGTGGCTCGGCTCCGTGGTTCACCGCCGACCAGCTCGACATCCCCTTCGAGGGCCCGCAAGCCGGTGCCGCCGGCTCGATGCTCGGCTCCGGCGCGGTGATGGTGATGGATTCCACCACCGACATCCCCGCAGCTGCGCTCACCCTCGTGCGGTTCTACGCACACGAGTCGTGCGGCAAGTGCGTCCCGTGTCGCGAAGGCGGCACGTGGCTGTACCGGTTGGTGCAGCGCATCGTCGACGGCCACGGCACCGACGCCGATCTCGACACGATCCGCCAGGTGGGCGAGTCGATCTGCCCGGGCGACATGCCCCATGCCTCCAGCGAACGCCTCGGCCTCGACGCCGTGCCGTTCCCGTACAAGATGACCACGATCTGCTTCGTCGGCCCGTCGGCCTATGTGCCGATCCACTCCGCACTCACGCTGTTTCCCGAGGACTTCGCGGCGCTGGTCACCAAGCGTGCCGAGCGGCGTCACATCCCGGTGATGGCGAATGTCGCCGTCGAGCCTGCGGAGGCGATCGCATGAGCGACACACCCACACCTGATGCGGACATCATCACCGACCAGGTGGTTGGCGACGTCGAAGCGGCCCACGAGGAACTCGCCGACGCCGAATCTCAGCCGGAGCCCGATCCGAGCCTCGTGACACTCAGCATCAATGGACGCGACCTGCCCGCCCGTAAGGGCGACATGGTGATCTCTGCGGCGCTGCTCGCCGACGAGTACATCCCGCATTTCTGCTATCACCCGCGCATGTCACCGGTGGGCATGTGCCGCCAGTGCATGGTCGAGGTCGAGGGCCCACGCGGCCCGATGATGGTGGTGTCGTGTATGACTCCGGTCGCCGACGGCCAGGTGGTGCGCACCGACACGCCTCAGGTGAAGCGCGCCCAGGAGGGCATGCTGGAGTTGCTGCTCGCCAACCACCCGCTCGACTGTCCGGTGTGCGACAAGGGTGGCGAGTGCCCGCTGCAGGACCAGGCGTTCAGTCACGGCCCGGGAGAGTCGCGCTACGTCGAAGAGAAACGCCACTTCGAGAAGCCCATCCCGATCAGCGAACTCGTCTTCCTCGACCGCGAGCGCTGCATCCTGTGCGACCGGTGCACTCGCTTCGCCGACGAAGTGGCGGGCGACAAGCTGATCCGCTTCATCAACCGCGGCAACGACACCCAGGTCATGACGTTCCCCGACGAACCGTTCGTGTCGTACTTCTCGGGCAACACCGTGCAGATCTGCCCGGTCGGCGCGCTCACCGCCAAGCCGTACCGCTTCAAGGCCCGTCCGTGGGATCTCACCCAACGCGAATCCACGTGCACCACCTGCTCGGTTGGATGCCGCACCGTCGTCCAGTCGAGTCGCGACGAACTGCTGCGCTATCAGGGCGTCGACTCCGACCCCGTGAACTGGGGCTGGCTGTGCGACCGCGGTCGCTTCAACTTCGAAGCCGTCAACTCCGATCTTCGACTCGTCGCGCCGATGGTGAAGACCGAGGCCGGCCTCGTGGCCACCACCTGGAACGCAGCGCTGCGCGCGGCGGCATCGCTCGTCACCGACGCGGTCACCGACGGTGGCCCCGGCAGCATCGGCCTGCTCGGCGGTGCGCGCGGCTCGAACGAGGATGCGTTCGCCTGGGCGCAGCTCGCCGACTCGATCGGGATCACGCGCCGCGACGCACAGCTCGGCGACGGTCTTCCCGCCGAGATCCTCGGACTCGACCGGGCAACGATCGACGATGCTGCCAACGCGGCCACGATCATCCTGCTCGGGCCCGACCTCAAAGAAGAACTGCCGGTGTTGTATCTGCGTCTGCGCGACGCGGCCGAGAAGAAGCGCAGCCGCATCATCGAGTTCTCCACGTTCGACACGGGCATGTCGTCGTACGCCTGGAAGTCGCTGCGTTACGAGCCGGGCGAGCAGCAGGCCGCCGTCGCCAAGGCGTTCGCCGATGCCGACATCGCTACTCAGATCGCCAGCGGCGACGTGGTCGTGGTGGCTGGTCGCGCCAACCTCGCCGAGTCGGCCGACGCCACGGTCGCAGCACTGCAGACCATCCTCGACGGGTGCCCCGGAGCCACGGTGCTCCCGGCGCTGCGGCGAGGCAACGTGGTCGGTGCGCTCTCGGTGGGCATGGCCCCGGCCGACGCCGACCACGACGGGCTCGCCACGCTGCGCGCCGCCGCCGACGGCAAGCTCGAACTGCTGGTGCTGCTCGGAGCCGACCCGCTCAACGACTGCCCCGACGCCGATCTGGCCCGCCGCGCGATCGCCGGTGCGCGGCGCGTGCTCGCGATCGACACGTTCCCGAGCGAGTCCACACAGCATGCCGATGTCGTCCTGGCGGCCTCCGCCTACGGCGAGAAGGCCGGCACCACCACCAACCTCGAAGGCCGTGTCACCATGCTCGCCCAACAGGTCACCGCCACCGGTACGAGCCGACCCGACTGGATGATCGCCGTCGAACTCGGTGTGATGATCGGCGACCACGGCTTCTCGGCCGATCATCCGCTGCGCGGCGTGTCGACCGTCGACGACGTCACTGCGATCATCTCGACCAGCGTGCCGGCGTTCGCACCGGTGACAGCTGACGCCCTGCGCGACGAGCCCAACGGGGTCCTCACGGCACATCAGCCGTCGGTGTTGCCGTTGGTGTCTTTCTCTTCACCGGGTCGCAACAGCTATGACTATCGTCTGGTGGTGAGTCGCAAGTTGTATGACCGGGCAGTGGGCACCCAGATGTCGCGCTCGCTCGTGAACCTGGCACCCGGCTCGGCCGTTCACGTGCATCCCCTCGATCTCGACAGCCTCGGTGTCGCCGAAGGCGACGACGTCAAGGTCGTCAGCGCCAAGGCTGCCAGCGTGCTGCCGATCACGGCCGACAGCCGCGTCCCGCGTGGTGTGGTGTGGTCGCCGTTCAATCAGGGCGGCGGCACGATCGAAGACATCATCGACGGTGCAGCAGTCACCACCGACGTGCGGATCGAGCGCATCTGATGCTGGCGCTCGACCCACTGCTCGACGGCGGTCTGTTGTGGACCCCGCTGTTCATCATCATCGCCAAGGTGGCGATCATCTTCGTGCTCGGCCTCGTTTCGACGATGCTGATGATCTGGTACGAACGCAAGGTCGTGTCCGGTATGCACAACCGGATCGGCCCGAACAAGGCCGGCCCGTGGGGCATCCTGCAGAGCTTGGCCGACGGCATCAAGGCGTTCTTCAAGGAGGACCTGCTCCCCAGTCGCGCCGACCGGTTCGTGTTCCGCCTCGCTCCGTTCCTGTCGTTCGTGCCGGGGTTCCTGATCTGGTCGGTGATCCCGCTCGGCGGCGACTTCTCCGATGGTCGCGACGGCACCGTCGAGATCTTCGGTCACACCACGCGGGCGCAGCTCGCCGATCCGCCCATCGGCATCCTGCTCGTGCTCGCCCTGTCGGGCATCGCCGTGTACGGCATCATGCTCGCCGGCTGGTCGAGTGGCTCGAAGTACCCACTGCTCGGCGCCGTGCGCGCGTCGGCGCAGATGATCTCCTACGAAGCTGCGCTCGGGCTGAGCCTCGCCGCCGTGCTGCTGTCGTCGGGCACGCTGTCGACTGCGGGCATCGTCGCCCGCCAGGACAGCTTCTTCGACTGGAACGTGATCACCACCGGCATCGTGCCGTTCGTGATCTTCCTCATCGCTGCCACTGCCGAGCTGAACCGGCCGCCGTTCGACCTCGTCGAAGCCGAGCAGGAACTCGTCGGCGGCTTCAACACCGAATACTCCGGTATCCGCTTCGCACTGTTCTTCCTCGCGGAGTTCATGGGCGTGGTCACCATGAGCGCCGTGATGGTCACGCTCTTCTTCGGTGGTCCGCAGGGTCTGTTCGACATCCCGATCATCCCCGGCGCCATCGAGGGCACGCTGTGGTTCTTCGTGAAGCTGATGGGCTTCTTGTACCTGTACGTCTGGCTGCGAGCCACGCTGCCCCGGCTGCGCTACGACCAACTGATGGACCTCGGCTGGAAGATCCTGATCCCCATCTCGCTCGGCTGGTTCCTGCTGCTGGCAGCGTTGCGTGAGTTCTCGCCCGACGGCGACTTCGTCACCAGCTTCCGTGTCGTGCTGATCTCGTTCGGTGTCGCCACGGTGGCGCTGGGGCTGTTCGCCGCGGCGCTGAAGGTCAGCGCTCGCAACCGGTTCGATGCGTACGACGCCGAGAACGACCCGACCCGAACCCGGAAGGGAGCGAACGTCTGATGGGGTACCTCGAAGGATTTGGCGTCACGATCCGCCAGCACCGCCTGTTCGGCGGCAAACGCGTCACCACCGAGTACTCGGGTGGTCGTCGCGCGAAGAAGCGCGGCGACGACGCCCGCGACGTGCAGCACGACGAGAAGTTGCCACGGTCCGAACGGCTCCACGGCCGCCATGTGCTGAACCGGTACGAGGACGGCATGGAGAAGTGCATCGGCTGTGAGCTGTGCGCCGGGGTGTGTCCCGCCGACTGCATCCACGTGCGCGGTGCCGACAACGACCCCGAGAACCCCACCTCGCCCGGCGAACGTTTCGGTTGGATCTTCGAGATCAACTACCTTCGTTGCATCCATTGTGACCTGTGCGTCGAAGCCTGCCCCACCGAAGCAATCACCGAGTCGAAGCTTTTCGAGTTCTCGTTCACCAATCGCCAGGACGCCATCTACACCAAGGCCGAACTGGTCGTCGACGACGACGGCATGCCGAAGAAGCTGCCCTGGGAAGACTGGCGCGAGGGCGACGACCTGCTGACCAGCGGCTGGATGCGCGCCACGTCGTCATCGGGTGATGCCACCTTCGAAGGCCAGGTCGGCTGGAGTGGCGAACTGGGCTACGGCGTCCGCGAGCCCGAGCCGACCCAGGATGTCCGCGACGAGTCGGCGCGCGACAAGACGGTTCGGAGAATCGAGCGGTGACCGATACCACCTTCCTCGAATACGTCGTCTTCTTCTCCGCCGCGGTGATGATCCTCGGTGGCGCGATCGGCGTGATCGCCCTGAAGAACCCGGTGCACTGCGCCCTCGGTCTGGTGCTCACGCTGTTCGGCGTCGCTGTGCAGTTCGTCGCGATGGAGGCCCACTTCCTCGCCGCCGTGCAGGTGATCGTGTACGCCGGCGCCATCGTGGTGCTGTTCCTGTTCGTCATCATGTTGCTGGGCGTCGACGAGTCGATCGACCTGTCGATCGAACCGATTCCGATCCAACGTCCGCTGGCAGCGGTGATGGCCGTCGGCCTCGTCGGCCTGCTGGGCGCTGCGATCGTGCGGGCCCAGGACGCACTCGTGATCAACCCGGGCTCGGGCATCGACACCGCTACAGCAACCGGCAACAACGACGCCAACATCCAACAGCTCGCGGCGAATCTCTACGGCGACCACGTGTTCGCGTTCCAGCTCACCTCGGTACTGCTGATCGTGGCCGTTGCCGGCACGGTGCTGCTCACCCGCAAGTGGCCGCGTGACGCAGGATCCCCTGATTCCGTTTCCAAGAATCAGAGCAGCGATTCGTGATCGCCGCCATCGGTACGTCGTCCTACTTGTTGCTCGCAGCGGCCCTGTTCGCTATTGGCGCGTTCGGGCTGCTGGTGCGACGCAACCCGCTGATCATGTTCATGTGCATCGAGCTGATGCTCAACGCTGCCAACCTCACCTTCGTGGCGCTCGCCACGCAGCTCGGCGACATCAACGGCCAGACCGCGGTGTTCTTCGTGATGGTGGTGGCCGCCGCCGAGGTCGTGGTCGGCCTCGGCCTCCTCGTTTCCGTTCTGCGCCGCCGCCCCGGCGCCACCGCCGACGACCTCGCGGAACTGAAGGGCTGATCTCGTGGCTGACCTCGTGTGGTTGATCCCTGCCTTCCCACTGGCCGGATTCATCCTGATCCTGCTGTTCGGGCGTCGTCTCGGCGACCCGAAGGCCGGCTACCTCGCCACCGCAATGGTGTTCGGTGCCTTCGCGTCCACGGTGTTGGTCTTCTTCGACCTGTTGTCGAGGCCGACCGAGGAACGCTCCACCGTCGTCACGTTGTTCTCGTGGATCCCGGTCGGCACCTTCCAGGTCGACATGGCGTTCCTCGCCGACCCGCTGTCGATCGCGATGTGCCTGTTCGTCACCGGCATCGGTGGGCTCATCCACCTGTTCGCCGTCGGCTACATGCACGGCGATCCGAAGTTCTCGAAGTTCTTCCTGTACCTCAACCTCTTCGTGTTCTCGATGACGTTGCTGGTGCTCGGCGAGAACCTGCTGGTCACCTTCCTCGGCTGGGAAGGCGTCGGCACCTGTTCGTACCTGCTGATCTCGTTCTGGCACACCCGTGAGTCCGCTGCCACCGCCGGCAAGAAGGCGTTCGTCACCAACCGCGTCGGTGACTGGGGCGTCATGCTGGCGATGTTCCTGGCGTTCTCCGCCGTTGGATCGTTGTCGTACAGCGTCATCAACGAGAGCGCCGAAACCGGCGAGCTCGCCGCGTCCACCGCCTCCGCCATTGCGGTGCTGCTGTTGATCGGTGCCGTCGGAAAGAGCGCACAGTTGCCGCTGTACGTGTGGCTGCCCGACGCCATGGAAGGCCCCACGCCGGTGTCGGCGCTGATCCACGCCGCCACCATGGTCACCGGAGGCGTGTTCCTGCTGACTCGCATCAATCCGGTGATCGCCGCGTCGTACGACTGGGTACCCACCACGATTGCCTGGGTCGGAGCCATCACCGCGCTGTTCGCGGCCACCATCGCTCTCGCCCAGAGCGACATCAAGAAGGTGCTCGCGTACTCCACGGTGTCGCAGATCGGCTTCATGATGCTCGCCGTCGGTGTCGGCGGCTACGTGGCTGCCATCTTCCACATGATCACCCACGCCGCGTTCAAGGCGTTGATGTTCCTCGGTGCCGGTTCGGTCATCCACGGGATGCACGACGAACAGGACATGCGCAAGATGGGCGCGCTGCGCACGGTGATGCCGATAACCGCCGGCACGTTCATCGTCGGCTGGCTGGCCATCGCCGGCGTGCCGCCGTTCTCTGGCTTCTGGTCGAAGGACGAGATCTTGCTGTTCGCGCTCGCCGAGAGCCCAGCGCTCTACGTCGTCGGCGTGATCACCGCGATCATCACTGCGTTCTACATGACCCGCCAGGTCATCATGGTGTTCTTCGGCGAGGCCAAGTGGACCAGCGCTGCCAACGAAGCCGAGGCTCCCGAGCCCGCCGACGGCGAGGAGCCGATCGAGACCCACGACGCCCACGGCGAGTTCAAGCCGCACGAGTCGCCGCCAGTGATGTGGATTCCGCTGGTGGTGTTGGCCGCGCTCGCCGCGGTCGGTGGCGTGCTCAACCTGCCGAAGCTGTTCGGTATCCCGAGCGGCATCTCCTACGAACTCGAGCACTGGCTCGAACCGGTGATCGAGTTCGGCGAGGCCGACATCACCGGAACGTGGGCCTACGACAACAAGTACATCCTCGTCGCGATCGCCGTTGCCGCCGCGCTGAGCGGGCTCGCGCTCGCCTACCTCGTGTACATGAAGAAGCGGATCAAGCCGTGGGAGCCCACGCTGTTCGCGAACGGCTGGTACTACGACGCTGCCATCTCGTGGTTCATGGGCAAGCCGGGCCGTGACGGGTTCCAGGCGGTGACCGACTTCGACGCCAAGGTCGTCGACGGTGCCGTCAACGGTGTTGCAGTCGCGGTCAGGGAGACGGCGACCGAAGTGCGCAAGGGCCAGACCGGCTACGTGCGTCAGTACGCGGGGATCATCGGCATCGGCGTGGTGCTGTTGCTCGGGTGGTTCGTGGTGATTCGAGGGATCCTGTGATGTTGGCCGCCGAATCGGGACCGATCGCGTTTCCGATCCTCACCGCACTGATCCTCGTTCCGGTCGTCGGAGCGCTCCTGGTGGCGCTCATGCCGAAGTCGCGCCCCGAGCTCCCGAAGGTCATCGCGTTGATGTCCACCGTGGGCACGCTGGCGATGTCGATCTGGTTGATGGCGTCGTTCGAGACCGGCAATGCCGGCTTCCAGTTCGTGTCGAAGCACACGTGGATCGAGCCGTGGGGCATCTCGTGGCATCTCGGCGTCGACGGCATCTCGTTGTTCCTCGTGGTGCTCACCGGCGTGCTGTTCCCACTCGCCATCGTCGGCATCGACCCGCACCACGACGAAAAGCCGTACCTCGCCTGGCTGCTGCTGTTGCAGGCCGGTGTGATGGGCAGCTTCCTCAGCCTCGACCTGTTCGTGTTCTTCGTGTTCTTCGAGATCGTGCTCGTGCCGATGTACTTCCTCATCGCCGGCTGGGGTTACGAGAACCGTGTGTATGCGGCAACCAAGTTCTTCCTGTTCACGATGCTCGGTTCGGCGTTCATGCTCGTCGGGCTCATCGCCACCGTCGCCATCGCCAGTCGAGATCTCGGCTACACCACGTTCGACCTCGTCGAGATCGCCGAGGGTGCCGACTTCGCCACCTCCACCGGGCGATGGCTGTTCTTCGCGTTCGCCATTGCATTCGCCGTGAAGGTGCCGCTGGTGCCGGTGCACACCTGGCTGCCCGATGCGCACACCCAGGCACCCACTGCCGGCTCGGTGGTGCTGGCCGGTGTGATGCTCAAACTCGGCACGTACGGCCTGTTGCGATTCGGGTTGTACCTGTTCCCCGAGGCGTCGTTCTGGAGCCGGCCGCTCTGGCTCACGCTCGCGGTCATCGGCATCGTCTACGGCGCCGTCGCGGCCACCATGCAGACCGACCTGAAGCGACTCGTCGCCTACTCGTCGGTCGCGCACATGGGCTTCATCGTGCTCGGTACGTTCGCGTTCACCACGCAGTCGCTGTCGGGTTCCGTGATCCAGATGATCAACCATGGCGTGTCCACCGGCGCGCTGTTCCTGTTCGTCGGCATGATCTACGAGCGCCGCCACACCCGCTCTATCGCGGAGCTGAACGGCATCCAGAAGGTCGCCCCGATCTTCGCTGCCGGCTTCATGGTCGTGATGCTCTCGTCGATCGGTGTGCCGGGTCTCAACGGGTTCGTCGGCGAATTCTTGATCCTCACCGGTTCGTTCCTCACCGCTCGGTGGTGGACCGTGGTGGCCACGGTCGGTGTGGTGCTCGCTGCGCTCTACATGCTGTGGGCCTACCAGCGGGTGTTCCACGGCGAGCCCGACGAGGACAACAAGAACTTCCCCGAGCTCAAGGTGAAGGAAGGCCTCGTGCTGCTGCCGTTCCTCGGCCTCATCGTGTTCATGGGTGTGTATCCGAAGCCGGTGCTCGACCGCATCGAGCCGAGCATCGACGCGCTGATCACCCGGGTCGAGGACAACACCGACTTCGTCGAACCCGAACCCACGATTCGTCTCGGCGAACCCGCGAACGGTGAAACGAATGTCGAAGAGGAAGTCGACGGGTGATGTTGCAGCAAATCGAACCCTTCGTCGGTCCCGAGATCAACTGGTTCGCGCTCTCGCCGATGCTCACGCTGCTCGTCGGCACGCTCGTGCTGATGCTCGCCGGCGCACTCACCCCGCAGTGGCCGAAGGGGCTGTACGCGTTCGCCACGGCCACCATCGCCGGCGCGGCTGGCGTGTTGGCGATGGTGCAGTGGGACGACATCACCGACAACGGCACCCGCACACTCGTCGCTGGCGTGATCGCCTACGACACGCTGTCGATGTTCGTCACGATCACGATCTGTATCGGCGTGATCCTCGTGGCGATGCTGAGCGACGACTACCTGCGCGGCACACCCAACGACGGGCCCGAGGTCTACGCCCTGTACATGGTGGCGGCGATCGGCGGCATCGTGATGGCGTCGGCCAACGACCTGATCGTGCTGTTTCTCGGCCTCGAGACGCTGTCGCTCGCGCTCTACGTGCTCGCCTCCAGCAACCGTCGCAGTAACGAGAGCGCCGAGTCGGGCATCAAGTACTTCGTGCTCGGCGGTTTCGCGTCGGCCTTCTTCCTGTACGGCATCGCACTCGTCTACGGCGCCACCGGCACCACCAACATCAGCGAGATGGTCGCCGCGCTGCAGGGCGGTGTCGATCCGTTCGGTAACGAATCGTTGGCACTCGCCGGCATCGCGTTGCTGATCGTGGGGCTCGGCTTCAAGGTCGCGGCGGTGCCGTTCCATGTGTGGGCGCCCGACGTCTACCAGGGTGCGCCCACGCCGGTGACGGCGTTCATGGCATCGGTCGGCAAGGTCGCTGCGTTCGCCGCGATGCTGCGGGTGTTGGTGATCGGTCTGCCGTTCTACCGCGACGACTGGCGCCCCATCATCTGGGTGCTGGCACTGCTCAGTCTGGTCGTCGGCTCGGTCCTCGCCGTGGTGCAGACCAACGTGAAGCGGATGCTCGCCTACTCCTCGATCAGCCACGCCGGTTTCATCCTCGTCGGCGTCGAAGCCGCCGCGCACGGTGCCGGCGAAGCGGATCCGGGTCCGGGCATGCCGGCGGTGGTGCTGTACCTGCTGCTCTACTCGGTGTTGGTGATCGGGTCGTTCGCCGTGGTCACCGTCGTCTCGCGCAACTCCGGCGGCGACACCGGTCTCGACTCGTTCAAGGGGCTCGCTCGTCGTCGCCCGATGTTGGCGTTGGCGTTCACCGTGTTCCTGCTCGCGCAGGCCGGTGTGCCGCTCACCAGCGGGTTCATCGCCAAGTTCGGTGTCATCCAGGCCGCCGTCGAAGTCGACAGCTACGCCATTGCCATCATCGCCATGGTCTCGGCCGTGATCGCTGCGTTCCTGTACCTGCGGATCATGGTCGCGATGTGGGCTGCCGATCCCGTCGAAGATGCCGCTCCGGTCGCCATCGCGTTCTCCACCGGTGTCGTCGTCGTGGCGGCGGTCGCGTTCACGATCGTCGTCGGCATAGTCCCCGGCTGGCTGATCGACGCTGCCGATACCGTCAACCTCTACGCCCGCTGACCCGCTGGCCGGAGGAAGTCGATCACGGTGTGCGTCGCGTGGTCGAGGCGGGTCTGGAACAGGCCGACCGCTGCGTCGACGAGCTCGATGATCGCTGGGGCCCTGGGCCACTGCGCCGCCTGATGGAGCGCTCGATGGAACTGCCAGTTCGCCTCGGTGACCGATCCCGTTGCAGTCGGATTGGCGAGAGCGGGCTCGGCACTGGCGAAGATCGACGACGGTGAGCTCCGGTCCTGCTCGACCCAGCAACGCTTCGCCAACCGGGCTGTCGAACTCGCTGCACAGGAAGCCGACCTCGGCACGTTCTTCGACACCGTGATCGTGTGCAGGGTGACCTGTTCGAGTCACGCCGGCATGATCGCCGGGTTCGCCCTGGAAGATCGCAACGACCGGCGAGTGATCGGCATCGATGCATCGGCGACGCCCGACAAGACGTTCGACCAGGTCACTCGAATCGCGACGAACACCGCCGAGGTGATCGAGCTGCGGCGGCCGCTACGCGACGACGAGATCACGGTGATCGCCGGTTACGAACGGCCGGCCTTCGGAGTTCCCGACCAACAGACCGTCGACGCGATCCATCTCGCGGTGCGAACCGAAGGGATGCTCACCGACCCGGTGTACGAGGGCAAGTCGATGGCCGGGCTGATCGGGATGATCCGCTCCGGCGAGGGCGGGGCGGTGGGAGCAGCGGTTCCCGGCATAAACTCTGACCAGCAGGTGGAACAGCGGGCGAGGAAGCTGATCGACATGTGGAGAAACCGGATCTTGGCTGCAGTGACCCTCGTCGGGGCGCTCGTCGGCCCGTCAGGGGTTGCCGCCGCTCCGATCGCGATCAGCGGGCCGGTAACGACCGTGTCATTGGCTCGCGCCGTGCGGGTGAATCCACCAGCCCCGCCGGCAGCGCCAGCGCCGCTGATATCGCCGATCTTGCTCGAGATGCTCGATCGGGTCAACGCCGAACGGTCGGCTCGAGGGCTCGCACCATTCACCTACGACGACCGGCTCATCCTTGCCGCCCAGCGCCACTCCGACGATCAGGCGAGTCGCGGTCGGACGAGCCACACCGGCAGTGACGGCTCGACGCTGGCGGTGCGCATCGACCGGATCGGCTACTCGTGGAGCAGGCTCGGCGAGAACGTGGCCCACGGGTTTCCGGATGCGGCATCGGTGGTCGCCGCGTGGATGGCGAGCCCCGAGCACCGGGCCAACATCTTGTCGGTGAACACCCAATTCGGATTGGGCCTCGCCCTCGGTATGGACGGCCGGCCCTACTGGACCCAGGTCTTCGCCACGCCGGGCTGAGGCTCGGCCCACATGGGCTCAGTTTGCAGATCGGGGCTGGCGGCGGCAGGCTGATCGTCCGTGAAGTGGCCGACGTGGAGTCAGGCGGCAATGGCTGCGATCATCGCCGGTCTCGTCGCGCTGGCAGTGCGGCGAACGCGGCCCACACGATTCGGCGAGATCGTCGGCCCGGCGGCGCTCGAGTTCGCGTTCGTGGCGTCGTTGTACTCGGTGTGGCGGATGGCGAAGAATCTGCCGCTCACCCAGGCGGACGGTGCCATCGACCGTGCCTACGACATCGTTGCGGTCCAGGAGTTCCTCCGGCTGCCGAGCGAACTGTCGCTGCAGCGCTTCGTGCTCGACCACGACTGGCTGGCCTGGTTCTCGGCCCATTACTACGCCGTCGCCCATGTGCCCGGCATCATCATCTTCCTGGTGTGGCTCTATGCCCGCCACCGAGACGTGTACCCGCACTGGCGCAACGCGCTCGCGATCCTCACCGCGTTCTGCCTGTTCATCCGCTTCGTCAAGGTGGCGCCACCGCGGTTCCTCACCGAGCTCGGTTACGTCGACATGTCGGTGATGTACGGCATCGACGTGTATGGCGAGGCGGGCACCGGGGTGTCGTCGCAGTTTGCGGCCATGCCGTCGCTGCACGTGGCGTGGGCGGCGGTCGTCGCGTTCGGAGCGCTGACTGCGAGCACGAGCCGGTGGCGCTGGATCGGGATGGTGCATCTGGTGCTCACGATGCTGGTGATCTCGGCCACCGGGCATCACTGGTGGTTCGATGGCATCGTGGCGTTGGCGCTGCTGTGGGTGGCGTTGCGACTCGACACGGTGGGTCGGCGGGCGGTGCGCGCTGTGCGAGTGGTACTGGCCCCCGATGCTCTTGCGGTGGTGGAGGTTCCGAACGCCGAGTCGGTCGATGGGCTGGAACCGGCATCGGTCGAGGGAGAGGCGACGTGAGCGCCCACCCAGATGTGATCGCCGACCTCGATCGGCTCGGGTTGAGCTACGAGGTGATGGACTGCGATCCCGACCTCGCCGACACCGCTGCGTTCTGTGAGGCGTACGGTGTGGCGCTCGAAGAATCGGCGAACGCGATACTGGTTGCGTCGAAGAAGCCGGAAGGTCACAACGTCGTGTGCGTGGCCCTGGCCCACACTCGCCTCGACGTGAACGGCGCAATTCGTCGCAAGCTCGGGGTGCGCAAGGTGAGCTTCGCGGCGGCCGACGCGACTCGCGAACTCACCGGGCAGGAGATCGGTGGTGTCACGATCTTCGGGTTGCCAGACGGACTCGGGGTGTGGCTCGACTCGCGGGTGCTCGACGTCGACCGCATCGTGGTGGGCGCCGGTTCGCGGTCGGCGAAGATATGCCTCGATCCGCGCCAGCTCGCCGGGCTCGACCGCTACGAGTTCGTCGACGATCTCGCCGTCGTGCCCGACCCCGCCGTTCCCGACCCCGCCGTTCCCGACCCCGCCGTTCCCGACCCCGCCGTTCCCGAGGGTGGATGACGGCGCCTGATCGTGCGGTGGTGTTCGCCGTCGATGCGTCCACGATCGATCTGACCGAGGGCGATCGTCTCTTGGCCGACGCGCTCCGTCTGCGTGGCGTCGACGTGCGGCCGATGGTGTGGGGCGCGCCGTGCTCGCCATCGGACACCGTGGTGATCCGGTCGACATGGGATTACGCGGATCGCCCCCACGAGTTCCGGAAGTGGCTCGACGTCCTCGACGCAACCGGGGCCAGGGTCGTGAATCCGCTGGCGCTCCTGCGCTGGAACATGCACAAGGGTTATCTCGCGGAGTTGGCCGAGCGTGGTGTCGCCGTGGTGCCGACGGAGATGTTCGTGCAGGGCTCGACGAGATCGCTCGCCGACGTGATGGCTGCCAGACGTTGGGGCCGGGTGGTGGCGAAGCCGGCGATCGGAGCGTCCGCCCGCGAGACGGTCCGTGCCGACGTCGCCGACCCGGCAGCATTTGCTGTGGCCGATGAACATGTCCGCCGACTCGTCGAGGTCGAGGACCTGTTGCTGCAGCCCTTCCTCCCGTCGATCGAGATCGACGGCGAGGTGTCGGTGGTCGTGATCGGCGGTGAGATCACCCACGCGGTGGCGAAGCGGCCAGCAGTCGGTGAGTGGCGCGTGCAGAGCGAGTTCGGCGGATCTGCGGATCGGATTCCGGTGACCGGCGAACACGAGCGAGCGGTGGCCTCGGTGCTCGACGCCGTCGAGGGTTCGCCGGCCTACGCCCGGGTCGATCTCGTGGAAGTCGATGGAGGGCTCCTCCTGATGGAGCTGGAGCTGATCGAACCCGACCTGTTCTTCCAGCTCGCCCCCGAATCCTCCGAGCGATTCGCTGACCTGCTGGTCGCCAGCTGACCCGGCGCCGGTTCCGGTCACGGGCGAGGACACCACGGGTCGGACCTGTGTTGTCCGACCGGTCAGATGCAGATCTCTCTCCCTGTCGAGTCACCGCGTCCGCAGACGTCGCCGTCCAGCACGTGGCTGGCACGCCAACCGATCGGGCCACTGTCGTCGATCACCTCGTCGAGCCACACGTAGAACACCGCGCCGGAGACGGAGTCGTCGCCGCCCAGGTCGACCTGGGCGATGATCAGCGGGAGCCCGGCTGGTTGCATTTCGACCAGGCGCTCGTTCATCGGCCACTCCGGGTCGGTGTTGAGAGGGCCGAGCGTCGCGAGGAGTTCATCGACCAACGTTTCCACCGTCGGCTGCGTGGGGATGGCGACGTTCGGCTCCCACCAGTACGAGCTGAAGCGGGCCACAGTCGAGCCTGGCCAGTTCTCCCACACCGCCATCGGAGCGATCGGGAACGAGAAGGCGTTGTCGATACCGGTGCCGTTGTCGGTGATGCTCCAGATGCCGGCCTCGTCTCGCAGCGCCAGCCAGATCGAACCGTCGGGCGGACCCTCCTGCATGAGCACCGAGCCAGTGGTGAGCGACGCCTTGTCGTCGATGCAACCGATCCCCATCACGATGCTCGATGCGGGCATCGCCCGTGCGAGGTCGTTTGCCGAGTCGATCGAACAGCCGCTGCTCGGCGCCATGGCGTCGAGTACCTGCGCCGACGTGATCAGCCCGGACTCGTCGACGGAGATCTCGTGGAGGGACGGTTGCGTCGGGTCGATCTGCACGAGCGCCCGTCGATCGGTGTGCCGGGGCCGAGGTCGGCGCCGTCGGGCATCTGGCCGGTCGGCAGCGTGAAGTAGGAGGCGGTGAAGTCCGCAGCTGCGTCGGGCGCTGTGGTGAGGCCCATCACGCCGGTACCGCTGCACACGACCACCTCGACGATGCCGCCGTCGGGGATCCGAGGCGCGAGGTCGTCCCACTGGCACCTCGAAGCGAAGTCGCCGGTGTCGACCGTTGCGCTCAGGCTGATGAGCGGGTCGGCCGAACCGGAGGTCACCAGCACTGGCCCGTCGATGTCGGCGACGAACGTCCGTCGTTCCAGGTGATCGAGCTCTGCGTCGTTCTGCGGGCATGCGGTGGCGCTGCCGGATGCCGTGGTGACCGTCATGCACCCTCTGTCGACGGTCAGCGATGCGCCGGTCGATCCGGGGCCAGTGGTGCTCGGGACCAGGGCGGTGCTGGGTTCCGGTGTGCTGGTGACCGTGGGTCCGATCTCGGGGGTGGTCTGAACGGGCGTCAGGGTGTCTGAGTTGTCGGTCTGGACGGCGATCACACCGACCACAGCTGAAGCGGCGAGGCCGGCACCGATGAGTGCCGGCCACCACGACCGACGCTGCGGCGAAGGCTCGTCGGCGTCGTCGTTGGCGTCGTCGTTGGCGTCGTGGTCGGTCATCGTGGGGCCTCCGAATCGGTCGAGAGATGGGCGGCGAGGGTGCGCCGTGCCCGTTGGAGATGGGTCTTGACGGTGCCGTCGCTGCGGCCGAGTACGGCGGCGATGTCGGCCAAGGGGAGATCGTCGACGTAGCGCATGATCGCGGCGTCGCGCTGAGCTGCTGGTAGCGACCGCACCCGAGCCCAGAGCTGGTCATCGGCGGTGGG
>Ga0209491_10003799_pt1 | contig 24301 bp, 19 predicted proteins | sample BON02_FD_187213 | JGI IMG/M metagenome (GOLD analysis project Ga0209491, IMG submission 187213) | Freshwater microbial communities from Lake Bonney liftoff mats and glacier meltwater in Antarctica - BON-02 (SPAdes) (version 2) | ecosystem: Environmental > Aquatic > Freshwater > Ice > Glacier... | reverse complement strand
CTGAATGAGACCAAACGCGGCAGTCTGCGAAGAAGACATCGCCGATTTTGGCCTCAAATTCGGCGGGGAACCGAATTTCGCGGCTCAATCCACGACGAGCCACCCGAACCGCCATCATCTGCCATGTAATTTTTAATTACTCAACCCGGCACTCGCTCAAAACAACCCGGTTCACGGACACGCTGCTAGCAGCAATTCTCTTTTATGCGTTCTGCCGTGATCAGTCGAACATAACGCACCGTTCCGCTTTTAAATTCTTATCGCCGGTGAACGGACAGAACTTCATGGCTTTGATGGACGGTATCACGGGCAGGGGATGTTTGGCGTGAGGGAATTTATAAAGCGAGATCGTTTCCCCGGTGCCATGATCCCAGAATTTCATCGCCGGAGGGGGCGGGTCTTCATTTCGCTTTCAATCCAGATAGACATACTTCTTGGTTGCCGAATCAAAGGCCGTAAATCACTCAAACAGTTTTCCGCCTCCGCAACTGACCTCGTAGCTCATCCTCTGTTCGTCGTCATGGCTGGGTATTGCCCGCCAAAGCGGTTGATGTGTGGATGACAAGTCCGCAAAGCAGAAAGAGTAGAAATCGATACAGCATTGAGGTTCTCCAATCTGGATGTTGTTCAGTGGGGGCGATCAGAACTAGACGATGTCAGATGCGTCATCGTTCCTGGCAATCGTGTATTTTGCAAAATGTAAAGTGTGTCGCCCTGGCCCCACGGCCCGAAGATCCCCTGAAATGTTTTTAACGTTTTGAGCGTCAACGCTTCTTGCATTTTGAGCGTTGCTTTCATTTCAGCTTTGCTTTCAAAGGTCGCTGAATTTCTGTCTGTCTGAATTTGCGACAGCGCTGTTCGATCTGGTCGGGACATACTGCGACCGTGCGAGTCGCAGCTGTGTGATTTGCAGTCGTGTCAGGCAGATACTCATACCACTGATTTACAGACGCTGCCGAATTCAGTTGGAGCATGAACGGCATTCAGCGTTTGCCCTGTGCGGACAGCCGCCTGACTACGTGACGCGAGTTTATTTGTCCGGGGCAATCATATTCAAAAGATCACCAATGGTGCGGTGGGCTTCGATGGGATGCCGCAGTGTTTCGCTAACGATGACCCGATAACGGTTGCGACGCCCCACACGCTCGCGTTCAATAAAGCCGTCTGCCTCAAGGTCGTGAATAATTCGCTGAACAGCTCGTTCCGTGATGCCGACTCGCACCGCGACCTCCCGCAGAATCATTTCGGGATTCGAATGCAGCGTTGCGAGTACGTGCGAATGATTAGTCAGGAACGTCCAGCGGTGTCCTGTAGCTTCGCCACTAGCTGGAGTCGCTGTGAGCGATGTTGATTCTGAAGCTGTCTTTGCCATCTCGCCTGCCCTGTAAATTGCCCATTTGAGCCTTGCGTCCTTCGACCGTCGAATACATCAAATCCGGCAGCAGAAGCAAAAAATCAGTTCATTCGCGAAACAGGTTTCGTGAATGAACTGACGCCTGTGTATTTTTATTGTTTTTTTTAAACATTTGCAGAGGAAATTTCATGTTACGACAAGAAATGCGCGAAACATTATTAACGAAGTATGTATCGTGTCTTTAAAGTCGTGAACTCTTTGTTACGCAACAATGTTCAGGTATTGCAATGTCGAATCTAATTTGTGCCGCCGGTGTGTTACCAATGATCGGGCTAATCTGTCTGGTCGCGTTGCCGAGCCGCGCAGCGAACCACTTCGTTTCCGGGCTGTCCCGAATCGTAGTGGGGGTTGCTGGGGCCAATTTTGTGCTCGCTGTGACCTGCCTGGCGATCACTCAGATTTGGGGGGCGACTTACCTGACCGCCCAACTCTTTCCTGCGGAATCTGTGTTTGGGATCAGCTTTTACTTTGACGGTATCTCCACTTTGATGTGGACGCTGGTGGCGTTTGTGGGCTGGGTGATCTGCAGATTTTCTGTGCGTTACCTGAATGGCGAAGAACAGCAGGGGCGATATTTCAAATGGACGGGCTTCACAATCGGAGCAGTTTCTATTGCCGTTGTATCAGCCAACCTGGCACTGATGGTGTTGGCTCTGCTGCTGACAAGTGTTGGACTGCACCAGTTGTTGGTTCACTACGGCAATCGTCCTGCGGCTCGGCGAGCGGCAGGGCTGAAGTTTTTCTTCAGTCGGCTGGGTGATGTCTGCCTGATCGTCGCCGCGACGCTGCTTTATCGCGAATTCGGGACTCTGGAACTGCCTGCTCTGTTTACGGCCGTGTCGGAGCTGTCGCCTTTTGCCGTTGCGAGTTCCACCGCTTTGCCTGCGGTTGGCTGGCTGATCGTTCTGTGTGCTTTGTTTAAGTCGGCTCAGTTTCCGTTTCACACTTGGCTGCCCGAAACGATGGAAGCTCCCACTCCGGTTTCTGCTCTTATGCACGCAGGCATCGTGAACGCGGGAGGATACATTCTGATTCGAATGTCTCCGATCATGGTGACGGCACCTTCGGCCATGATTCTGTTGGCGGGCGTTGGCGGATTTACGGCAGTGCTGGCGGCATTAGTTATGGTGTCTCAGTCCAGCGTCAAACGCAAACTGGCATGGTCAACGGTGGCTCAGATGGGCTTCATGATGCTGCAGTGCGGGCTGGGTGCATGGACAGCCGCTATGCTGCACATTGTCGTGCATTCGCTCTACAAAGCTCACGCTTTTTTGTCGAGTGGCAGCGTGATGCAGGAGCACTACGCGATGGCCGGTTCATCAAAAGCAGGCACCGGTGCGGTTCAGAGGTTAGGTTCATTCGTCATGGCGAGCGGGGTTACGCTGGGACTGTTTGCAACACTGGCGGCAGTCTTTGGTTTTTGGCAGTCGAGTAAGCCCGGCGCTGTGGCGCTTGGCTTCGTGATGTGTCTGGGACTGATCCATTGGATGTGGCAGATGTTTCAGAAGGGCCGCGACCTGATTCTGCCTGCCGCGTTGATGTGCGGCGCGCTGCTGACGGCATACTTTGCCAGCTATTCAGCCGTCGATTTTGTGGTCGGCAATAGCCCGGCGTCGATGACTCCACTGTTTCCTCTTGGTTATGTGACCGGAGCTATCGCACTGGCGTTCGGAATGCTGTTTGTCGTGGAAGCAGCGGGCACTTCCGTGAGCCTGTGTCAGCGAAAGTGGCTTGAGGGACTGTATCTGCATTCGTCCAACGGCTTTTATATCGACGTGTTTTGGAGACGACTGGCAAATGCCGTGTCCTTCTAACAAAAGCTTCGCCCTTGCCCAAATTCGAGCTGCTGCTCGGAAAAACTACCGGTGGTCGCTCCGAAAACCTAACTCAATGTAAACAGGTCTGGTGCCACAAATAGTCTGACGAAAAAGTCAGAGGGCGTTTGCAGCACATAGCTGCATTCCCCTGTTCTGAATTTACGTCACTCAGCCCTCCACTCCCGGAAAAAAAATCATGTCTGGTTCTTCTGCTGAAGTCATCTGCGAACTGCAATTCATGGAGACTCAAGGTGTTGCAGACTCTGATCTGTCTCGCACAAACTCGTCTTCCGCTGAATTCGACGCATCTGGGACAGCTGCGCCCGGTATCAACAACGCTGCCGAGGTGATCGCATCTGTTCAGGCAATGATCGCCCCGGTTTGGCCGCTGCGAGACTTCGTGGCCGTCAATCCGTTTCTCGGCTTGTCCGACCGGTCGTTTCTGAATGCGCGTCGGTTGCTGCGATCGGTTGCAGATTGCGAAACACTGATGCCGGTCAGCTACTACCAGAAGAAGTACCAGCGAGGTGACTTCACGGGGGACGATCTGAAATCTGCTATGGACGAGTTAAGTGATTCTACCGGCTTTTCGCACCTTAAATTGGCTGCCGTGTTGCAGACGCTTTCAGAGACACCAGTTAGCAGGTCCGCAGCAGAAAATCCCGAACGAGTAATCCGATCAATGGCAGAACTGGCTGACCTTCAAACGGGTTGTGAGTGGGCCGAGATCGTTCGCGAAGAAGTCGGTCGCCACTGTGCGGCGATGTATGACGAAGGGCAGGCGGTCTGGAACAGTCCATGGAAAGCCCTCACGTTGTTTCAGGCGTGGAAAGCGGCGGCTCAGCGAGATCGACGTGCAGACGCTCTGGGACTCAGGACACTTAGGCCACTTGCCGCGGATATACCTGAGAACCCGACCGAATGTATGGCCTACCTGCTGCAGAGACTGGAAGTTCCTGAAGATCTTCAGCAGGCGTTTCTGCTGTGCCTGGCTCACAGCATTCCGGGATGGAGCGCGTGGACAAAATACAAATCGAATCAGGCGGAGGAGAAACAACAGCTCGCCGATGACTTTATCGGGCTGATTGCGATTCGTCTGGCTTACGATGTCGCGATCGCTGAGCAATGCCGACTGCATGCGAGCTGGCGGACATTGTCCAGGGTTAGAAAAACTGCCAGCCGATCCAGTCAGGCAAGTACTGATGGCGATTCCGCCTTGCGTTACGTTTTGCTGAGAGCCACCGAAGTCGCCTATGAACGCTCACTTCTAGCATCGCTCGACACTGCAGGCAACCTCAATTCGTCGGACATATCAGGCGGCCAGAAAACAGCGACAGATCAATCACTGGCTCAGATGGTATTCTGTATCGACGTTCGTTCAGAACGATACCGACGGTCTGTGGAAAGCGCTTCGGAAGACGTACAGACTTATGGGTTCGCCGGATTTTTCGGAGTGCCGATCGCCTTACAGGCTCTGGGAGAAACAGACGCCAGGCCTCAACTTCCAGCGTTGCTGTCACCAAGTATAACGATTTCAGAATCCGTGCGAGGTGCTTCAGAATCAGAAATGGCGGGCGTAAGTCGACGTCGACGCGTGCAGCGAACGCTAAGAAAAACCTGGAAGCAGTTTCAGACTTCAGCCATCGGCTGCTTTGCATTTGTAGAAACCGCAGGCGTAACCTTCGGGTGGAAGCTGTTTGCAAAGTCATTGGGTCGGGTTCCAACGGACAGACGATTCGATGGCGTCAGGGCGAAATTACGATCAAGGCTGGGGCCTGACGTGAGCAATCTTGAAGACGCCGGTCTGCCGCCGGATCGCCAGATTGCGATGGCGGAATCCATTCTTCGAGGCATCGGAATCATTGATCATTTTGCGAAGCTGGTTGTGCTGTGCGGTCACGGCAGCACAACTCAGAACAATCCGCTGCAGGCTGGTCTGGATTGTGGAGCCTGCTGCGGTCATACGGGCGAAGCCAACGCCAGGCTCGCCGCAGCATTGCTGAACAACTCGGAAGTGCGAAGCGGTCTGTCACAGCGGGGCATCCACATCCCCGGGGGCACCGTTTTTCTTGCGGCACTGCATGACACGACCCGTGATGATGTGCAGTATTTTGATACCGATCTACTGACTCCTGAACGGCTGCAGTCGCTGGAAGAATTAACGCAACACACCTTCGATGCGACTCGACGATGCCAGCTGGAACGTCTGCCGCAAATTCAGGCGGAATCTGTAAAACATTTACTCAAACGAACGAATGACTGGTCGGAAGTTCGTCCCGAATGGGGACTGGCGGGGAACGCTGCTTTTATTGTCGGACCTCGGTCAGTAACGCGAACCGCCAATCTTGAAGCGCGGTCCTTTCTGCACAGTTACAACTTTCGCAATGATACAGAATTTAAGGTTCTGGAACAGATCATGACGGCACCGATGGTGGTCGCGAACTGGATTAACATGCAGTACTACGCATCTACTGTGGATAACAAACATTTCGGAAGTGGCGATAAGACCATTCACAACGTTGTTGGAAAGTTTGGTATTTATTCAGGCAATGGCGGCGACCTGACTACGGGGTTACCCTGGCAGTCTGTTCACAACGGACGAGAATATCAACATGAACCGCTAAGATTGCTGTGCGTGATTGTTGCTCCGTGTCAGGCTGTTTCTGAGATCCTTCAACGACACAAAACTGTGGAAAATCTATTAGCCAACGGCTGGCTGAATCTCGTAGTTCTCGATGAGGGGCACTGGTTTCGGTTCACGACTGCACGAAACCGGGTGCCGATCATGAAACCTTGACAAAATAATTAGCGCCGCACAGCGGGGGGTGGTGTAGGCTTACCAGCGTTTTAAACAAAAAAAATCTGAGACTCCAAAGAGTCATGTAAACTGTGGAGATTTTATGTTGCAAAGGTTAGCTGAACGCGGCCTATAATTGAAGAAGTACTGCTCATAGGAAATTTCGAGCCTTAAACACTTGCTGGAGAACTGGTTATGATCCTGGAAGTCCACACCTCGCGAATTGAAGTCTCAAACTCTCTGAGAGAATACCTCGAACGACGAATTGATTTTGCTCTGGGACGCTTCGAAGAAAGTATTCGCAGCGTGTCTGTAACACTGGAAGACACCAACGGCCCGCGCGGCGGCGTTGATCAGTTGTGTCGAATTCTGGTTAGCCTTCAGGGAGAACGCAAACCGGTGATTGCAGAGATGACGCATGATCAGTTGAAGGCCGCTATAGACCTTGCCGCTGAGTGTGCCGGACGAAGCGTGGCCCGTACTTTGGATCGCCGTACGAAAGTCAGACGCATTATTCCAGAACTTGCCTCAACCTGATCACGGCACAACGACGTGGTAGACCATCGATATTTGTTGGTTGCTTGCAGAGGTCCGATAACCGCTGCGGCGAACTTGTCGATTCAAGCACAACGAGCGAGTGAGTGAATTTTGCAACGGCAGGCTTCACTTGCTCGCGGTGTGTGTGTGTGTGTGTGTGAACATTTGCGATTTCCACCGCTCCTAAAAAAATCAGACTCGTGGGCGGCCCTTCGGCATGTGGCTGTTTCCACATTGAGCCCGCGGGCATTTTACTCTATCCAACCTGCTTCCACGAAAAGCGTTGCCCGCCGTGTGGAAAGACGGACGGAGTCTCTTTCTACCGTTGCCAGCCCTACATTGACGCAAGCTACCCTGTCGGGACAGGCTTGCAGAGGCAAGTTTCTGGCCGAATTCTGGCTTTTGCATCACAGTTATCCTTGTTCGGCACTTAAGCAAAACCATATCAATCCAATGTTTTAATCGATCCAGCGCAATATGGGACGCCGCCGAAACGATGCCGCCATGTTGGCTGCGTTCGGATCCCGCAATGAACTCGATTGCTGTTTGGCCGGTTTTGGCTTGCAGAAATTAGTGAAATTCCTGAACACAAACCGCATGGTCGCTGGTTGACTTGCAACTGGCATGCCAGCATGATTTCATTCGTTTGCAGGGAAGTATTCTGATTTGTTTCCCAAGAGGCCAACTGTCATCATGGCGAAAAAAACTGCAGTGGCATCCGGGCAGTCCGTGAATGTGTGGGGGTCTCGGTCGGCGTTGAAACAGCAGGCTTACGTTGACTTGAAGCAGCTAATCCTTGCGGGAGATCTGCCTGCTGGAAGCGTGCAGTCGGTGAGGCAACTGGCGTTGCGGCTTGAAATGAGCAAAACGCCGGTTCAGGCAGCTATTGAACGACTTGAAGCGGAAGGTTTGCTAATGCTTGCACCGCAGCAGGGAGTCGTCATTCGGGAACTATCAATTCAGGATATTGCTAACCACTACGAAATACGCCAAGCCATTGAACCGTTTGTCGTGCGTCGTCTTGCGGGTCGTCTGAACGAACTGCAGATTGAGATCCTGCACCAGAATCTCGAAGCATTTCGCAAGTGTCTGAGCGAAATGAACCTTCCGGGTTTGAGGGAGACCGACGCGGAGTTTCATCAACATCTATGCGGCTTTCAGCACAACCAAGAGATTCAGCGGGTGATGAAGCAACTACGCGACAAACTGCATCGAGTCATCTTTCAGGTTACGAACCAATTTCCAGAACGATTGCATGAAACCTATGATGAACATAAAGCGATCGTTGAATCAATTTCCAGCGGTGATGCCGAACAGGCAGCTCATCTGATGCATATGCACCTTGAACAGGGCCTACAAAGGTTCCTTCCCAAAAGGTAAGGCGTGCCCAATACGTTCCGAGCAAACACGTACGCAGCCTACACAAGAAAACGATTCTGGAAATTTAAACAGGTTAAGCGTGTGTCATACGGCGGCGTGCTTGCTGCTGCCGGCAGTACATCTTGAAACAACATTATCCAGGCATGTCAAAATGGAGTTGATGAGCCATAGCAACCTAACCAAGGGGTCCAGCATGCGTTCACGTCGCTGTTTTCTTCAGGCTGGCGCTACAGCAATCGGCGGTTTGTCACTGGCCCAACTGGGAAAGCTTCAGGCGGAAGTTGGTACGCGTTCGTCCATTTCCGATACCAATGTCATTCTATTCTGGCTGAGCGGCGGGCCCGGTCATATGGAGACATGGGATCCCAAGCCGCTAGCCCCGTCTGAGTACCGCGGTCCGCTGCAGGCCATCGACACCAGTGTGGGCGGAATTCAATTTGGGGAACTGCTGCCGGAGCAGGCAAAGATCGCAGACAAACTGTCGGTGGTTCGAACTGTGAATCACGGATCCGGCGACCATACTAAGGGAAACCACTGGATGCTGACCGGTTACGAAGGTCCGGCCTTCAACGCTGCGGACAATCGGCAGCAGAAGCGACCGTCCATCGGATCTGCCGTCGCGCGTCTTCGAAGTGCGAAAGTCCAGGGAATGCCACCGTATGTTGGCCTGCCCCATTTGCGAGGCGGCACAGACAATCTGTTTCATTACGGATCATACCTGGGCCGGGCGTTCGATCCGTTCATCGTGAATTCAGATCCCAACGATGCTGCATATGGCGTTAAAAATCTCACGATATCCGACAAGCTGACACTGAACCGTATCACTGATCGCCGATCGCTGTCGGCCAGTCTTGACCGGCTGCAATCGACCAGCGAATCGCCGATGTCAGACCTTAGTAAATACCAGCAGGCGGCGTTTGACTTACTAACAAGTCAGGGGGCGAAAGACGCCTTTGATATCTCACGAGAAACAGACTCGCTGCGCGATCGATACGGTCGACACACATTTGGCCAAAGCGCGTTGGTTGCGCGGAGACTTGTCGAAAGCGGTGTCACGTTTGTCACCGTGAATTGCGTTCCCTGGGATCATCATGGATCGCCTGGCCAGTACAAAACAGAGGAAGGTGCACGCCTGCTGATTCCACCTTTGGATCGTGCAATTGCTGCGCTGGTCGAAGACTTGATCGACCGGGGTCTATACGAAAAGACATTGATTGTCGCAATGGGTGAATTCGGTCGCACCCCGCGAATGAACGCCAACGCCGGACGCGACCACTGGGGAAACACCTTTAGCGTGTTGTTCGGTGGCGGCGGTATGAACATGGGACAGGCAATTGGCCGTTCCAGTGCTCGCGGCGAACACGTTGTGGATCAACCGGTTGATCCACAGGATATTGCGGCCACGATCTATCACCACCTGGGAATCGACGCCAGTTCTGTCACCTTCTACGATCACCTGGACAGACCGCTGACGCTGCTGGACCGCGGCAAGCCGATTCATGACCTGGTCGGGTAACTCAAGCATGGAAGAATCGGTCATCAAGCATCACACGTTGCCAACACCAATGATTGCGAATCGCACAACTGCAATCGCCATATTCGTTTGCTGGATTACCATAGCGGCCACTACCGTAGCGCAGGACAAAGCTGTTCAGCCGGATAGCGCGTCGCTGAATTTCCTCAAGGACGTTCAGCCGCTACTGGTTGCTCGCTGTGGAAAATGCCATGGGGCAAACAGGCAGCAAGGCGGATTGCGGCTTGATCTTAAGGCCTCCGCCTTCAAAGGAGGCGATTCCGACGAACCTGATATCGTTGCTGGAGATTCCGCACAGAGTAATTTGATTCAGCTAATCACGTCTGCGAGCAAAGATGAAAGAATGCCGCTGGATGCGGAAGCGCTGTCCGCTGATGACATCGAACTCTTAAAGCGCTGGATTGATGCAGGCGCAAACTGGCCGGAAACCGAACTCCCGAATCCCGCTCGTTCGCAAATGGTTGTCACCGACGAAGACCGTCAGCATTGGTCATTTCGCCCACGACAACAAGTCATTCCGCCGGCCATTGGCGACGATATATCGATTCGCACACCCTTCGATCAATTTATTCGCCGAACACTCGAAGACCACAAGCTGATGGCCGCAGCCGAGGCGGATGCTCGAACACTTATCCGCCGGGTTTACTTTGACATCATTGGTCTGCCCCCCAAACCAGACGAAGTGGAAGTGTTCGTCAACTCAGTTGACGGAAACGCATATGAAAAGCTGGTTGATGAACTTCTGGCGAGTGAACACTATGGCGAGCGTTGGGCGCGGCACTGGCTTGCTGTCGCTCGCTACGCCGACAGCAACGGGCAGGAAGGTGACGGCGATCGCGCCACTGCGTATCACTTTCGCGACTTTGTGATTCAGGCCTTGAACGAAGACATGTCTTCCGACCAATTCGTTCGCTGGCAAATGGCGGGTGATGAAATTGCTCCGCAAAACCCACGAGCTATCGCGGCGACCGGCTTCCTTGTCGCCGGCAACAGCACCATATTGAACGTCCCGATGGAAGAAGAAAAGCTTCGCAATCGAGCCAATGAACTGGACGACATGGTTTCTACCACAGGCTAGGCATTGCTGGGACTCACACTGGCTTGCGCGAGATGCCATGACCACAAATACGATCCACTGCCGACGCGTGATTACTACCGCATCATGCGTATTTTTAATAGTGGAGATCGCACTGAAGTGCCGCTGGTGTCACCTGACGAAGTTAAGGTTCATATTAAAGCCACCGCGGCATGGGAACAGAACTTGAACGTCGCAAAAAAGAATCGCGACGATTGGTCTAAGGAAGCTCGGAAGCCATTTACGGGTCAGCTGAAAACAGCGAAGATTGCTAAACTGTCCGTCACGGATGCCGAAAAACAACTGCTACTCGAAGACCCAAACAACGGCGACGCAAAAAAGCTGGAGGCTCGATTCCGAAAAGAATTGCGAATTGACGATTCCGAATATGTGGCGCTGCTGTCGCAGGACGATAAGCAACGGCTGGATGAACTCGAACGAAGTGTGCAGGCCATTGAAAATCGCAAGCTGCCCGAACTGCCGACCGCGTTTGCCTTTGCTGACTTTGCTCCCGATCCGCGTGAATCATGGTTCTTCGAACGAGGCGACTTTATGGCTCGTAATGAACGGATGGAGCTGGGTTTTCTCACCGTTTTGACTAAAGGCAAAACTCCCGACGAATACTGGTCGACAGCCCGCGAAGTAAAACTCCGCGATGACAGCACACAACAGCGTCACGCGATGGCCGATTGGATCACGGATATTCAGCACGGTGCGGGAACTCTGTTGGCCCGTGTTATGGTGAATCGTGTCATGTCCAGAATGGCACTGCCGTTTGGTATCCAAGGGTTTACGTCATGCAGCGGCTTTCAGTTCTTTTCGAAGTTCGTGCCTGGGTTTCTGCATGAGTGCGAGCACCTTGGGTCTGCGTTTGTTGACTCGCGGTTCGGTGCGGCCATCGCGCTGGCCGACTTGCTGACTGATCGGCACGGACTGTCCGAGAGCGGCCAGTTCCGACGTGACACCGACCACCGCGCATAGAAGCCAGTTGGTTGCCAGAAGTTGCATCGTCGTCGTGAAACTCACTGATCTCGGATCGCGTCCTGACACCGCGCAGCTTTGTAGCATCTTGAGTCGGATCAGATTGTAAGCCAGCAGGCAACTCCACAATTCTGTGCGAACCATCTCTGGCGTTTTGGCACGCAGAATGTCCATGTTCAACGAACATTTGATCGACCTGATATCTAGCTCGACCAGCCACCGACTTTCGTAAATTGATCGAATCCAGTTGCCGGAATATTGCTCGTCATCGGTCATCGTTGTGGTGACTGTGAACTGGCTCGGACGGAAGCCGTTGCGGTGGACGTTCACATCAATCAGGCGAAGTTCAAGCGTTGCCGGTTGCTGTTTGTATTCTTCTTTGCTCATCCACGATGGACGTGCTGGAAGAGTCCATGTCACCAGGCGTTCTCCTTCGCGAAGACGAATCGAATTGGCGGGGTTGTCCTCACGCTTGTGATGATTTTTCATCACAATGTGAACGCCTCGTTGTCGGCAGGCGGCGATCAGCCAGTACGTGCACAGATAACAGTCGGCCACCAAAATGTCGCCTGGTCGCAGCGCGTTCAGCAGTTGACGCATCAAGGCCGTTTCGCCGGTTTCCTTGCCGCTGTACGGTCCATAAGCCACATCAAACAGCAGGCCGGTGTACAGCGAAATCAAGGTCACGCACCGTAGGATGGGAAAGCCGAGTCCTGCCTTTTGAACGGGATTCTGAGGATACTCGTCCTGGTTCTCCGGTGTGTCTTCGGCCGTGATCGTGAACCCATCCAGTAACAAAACACGACGACCATTCGCATGTACGCGGACCTCTTTGACGACGCGCGATGACAGGTTCACATCGGGATCTTCATCGACAACCGTGTGACTAACGGCGGCTTCGGCGTCGTGAGCGATCTGACGTGTGATGTCACGCACGAGTTCGAAAGGAATCTTCTTCCGAGCACGACAGTAGGCTCCGGTGTTGGTGTCGCACACCGTGCGGCCCCGAGTCGCCCACAACGATGCGACTCGCAACACAGCCGCCTTGCAGCTGCGTTGCGCCCCGGCAAAGAATGTCTGAGAAACCAACGCCCACAACGTAATGGCAGGCGTATAGACAACACCTTCCTCGTCGCCGAAATCGACACCGTGTTTTTCAAACGCCCGAGCAAATCGATCGCTATCCACGACCTCTGTCAGCGGCAGCTCGTCGTTCTGCATCAGCGAACGCCGGAAGATGGAAAATGAGGCTGCATCAAATGCGGTTGGTGGCGTAAAAGACAGGGACCTTCCCTGGTCAATTGTTTCTACGCAGTTCGATTCAGGAGAAGGTCCAGCCGCCGAGAAGTTTAGCGATCAGGACGTTCAGCCAACATTCCGATTTCTTTCAACGTGGTGCGATAACGAAAAAATTCTTGCCGCGGTCAACGCGAGTCATCACGCTGCGCAGATTCCAAACAAATTTCGCGGCAGTGCCATTCGTGGCTGGAACCTTTAGTCGCTCCACTCGTGGGGCCGCTGGAATCTAAACGTCGCAATTTGGATAGGTGCCGATCGCAGAGCGGCACCTTTCGGCGTCAGGCGAACCGGGCGAAAATGGAACGGATCAAGTGGTGACTAAACCCTGACGTCAGCGGCTGTCGCGCTTGTCGCGTGAACCGTTGCACTCACGGCTGCCGACAATCACACGCCGAACACCATTGAGAATGTCCCATTATCGCGATTCCCGCTTATCGTGTCCCCGAAACGATTTCTCCCGCCGCGATGCTATGTATCGCAATCCACAACTTATGATCGACATCATCCGATACAAATCTGGCTGCACCGCCGCCAGACAGAGTCATGACGCCGCCCGGGTGGTGGCTTCGAGCTCCGGCAAATCCAATTGACTCTTTCGCTTCATACGCACACGGGGCACTGGCGGACGACTCGCAGGCGGCCGGAAAAGGCAATTGGTCGCCGCTCTTGCCTCCACTTACGTCAGTCATACCAAAAAAGTCTCGTGTGTTGTTCGGTGTGAAACGCGACATATAGAAAGAAGCCCCCGGCAGGGATACTACAAAGGCTCCGCGCACATCTGTTCCATCGCCACTCACCACTTCAGACACGATTACTGTCTGGTCCGTGCCATCACGAAAATCGCGGAACGATCGACATCCATGTCGGGAGAACGGCGCATCGTGAAATGTTACAGCAGGGTCGGCAATGGAGTCAGCGTCCAAGTCAGCATCCTGTTCCCACGTTGTGTTGCCCCAGTTTGCCACGTAGTTTCCACGGGAGCACTCCACAACCGGAATCCCCAGCGGTGCTCCCAGTAACTGGTTGACGTCGTATTCGAACGGTTGTACATCATCGGATGGGCACAACAAAGTTGGCGAACGAGCCGTTAGCACCGTGTGATTGGCGTTGAGCCCAGTGATTAGAAACGGTGGCTGAAGATTCACATGTCCGAAAGAACCAATACTGCTGTCAAATCGATTCCATTCGTTGGCAAGGTCCAGAAATGGGTAGAGTTGTATGGCCCAAGGAGTTTCGGCGGTCGCATTGTGACGATCGAAATACCCCTGAGAATGAACCAAATTCGCAAATACATTGCGAACCACTGGAAAACGTGTCACAACTCCAGGTGGTAGCGAATTGTGGATGCTGTGGTAGTGGTGTATCGCCAAGCCAAGCTGCTTCAAATTGTTGAGGCACTGCGTTCGCCTGGCCGCATTTCGGGCATTTTGAACTGCAGGAAGCAGAAGAGCCAACAAGACTGAAATCACACCAATAACGACCAACAATTCGACGATCGTAAACGCTCGATGACCTGACTGTTTCATGTTCGCGACTCCCGGCAACGTGTCAAACGACATTCAAGGATGGCTACTAGGCTGACGACAAAGATCAGTCCGCACGGCAGAATGTTTCCAAAACATGGGTATAGACTTCTTCTGGAATCCAACGGAACTTGGGTCGTGGTGCCAGTGACACTTTCGATCGGAATTGCTTTGGTCTCAACGCCATTAGGATCGATGACTACGGAACGTCCGAACGCTACTGATCGGACGACGGATCGCCGGCACTCCACCGCTCGCAGTGCGGCGCAGCCCAGCAGCATCTTTTGCCCGAAGCCAGTAGCGTCCAAGCTTTCGTTTCCAACTGTTACGAAAAAATCGACCTCTTTATCCGTCAGCAAGTCTGTTCCCCACGACGAGAACGCAACGTCGTGGCAGATTCCGACTCCCACAACCATACCATCAGCTAACTCCAAGCATTGTGGACCATCACCGGGCGAAAGAGTGTCAGCGGTTCCAAACCGAATCCCACAAAGTTTCGCCGCAAACGGCGTGAATTCAAAACCGGGCGTAAGGAATCGCTTGTCTGCGAACTGTATGCTATTTTCCACCTCGGCGGCCAGGAGAACGGAGTTAAATCGTTGGGCTGTGTTCGGATTAAGACGTTGGACTCCGGCAATGACATTCGACGCTGGAAACAGTGATTTCGCTTTGGACAGAGTCTCAATAACTTCGGGGTCCAGTGGATACACACCGTCAATTGCCCCTTCGGGAAAGACAACGTAGTCGATGTCAACGATTTCCTTGGGCGCACTCTGACACTCTTGCAAACTGTGGACTACCATCGTCGGCAGCATTGCGATCGTCGGTCCCGAACCTGGCGCTACTTGCAAAGAATACACGCCGTAAATGACAGCGAGCCCCACTTGCACTGCCGCCAACGCAGGTATGATTGTACAAGACGGCTGTATCCACTTTTGCTCTATCGTTACAGCCAGCAAACCGCTGATCGACGCCACGATCCAGCCGATCAGAATTGCTCCGCCCAAATCGGCAACCTGCAAGAAGAGGGGAAACGGCACCTGCGTGATCGCCAATCTCATGAAGTCACTACTAGTGCCAAATAGGTAGTGCGCCCCAATTGCACGCACCTCTTCACCAACCACCCACGTCAATGGGAGTGCCAACACAATGCTGACTCTCAAACATTGCCGTAGAACGAAGAGCAACAGGGTTGTGAGGCTCATCAATGCCACGGAGCCAACAAGAAAAACTATCCAAGGCAGCCACAAGGGCCCGAGAACGCTAACACGATGGCCGCTACCGCATGTGCGGATCCAGTCCAAAAGTGGCACAGACCAGATCGTTCCCATCACTGCCCCAGCCAGCAATGCGGTCCGCGCTGAAGCAGCTTGACAAACCCCCACCGCCAGCGGAGCCAGCGCCACCCAAGCGATCATGCTAAAATCTAAACGGGGCCAAGCGCAGCACAATAATAGGCCACTGGCTGCCGCCGCTAAAATGGCGAAACACTGTGATTCAATGGGGGATTGGGTCTGCAATCGCACCACTCCTTATTCGCTCACAATCCCCGAGATTGGAATCTCGACGGGGGGGATAGTTTCGTCCGCCACGGTGATCGTTATCGTCTCCGCAAAACGCCCCGCAGAAACAGGGGCACGACCGGATAGACGAATGATGTCCCCGGACGAAAGTTGTGCAACTGTGTTTTCATTGCTTGCCGCCACACTGACGCGTACAGATTCCGGTAAGTCGAATCGTCGGCACTTGATCGCCGCAGACCAAGTTTGCCCTGGTTTCAGAAAACCGCAAAACACTCGATTCAGTTCGGGTTGGAACGGTGATGGAACTCGAATCAGCGTACGAACGGTCTTGCTGCTGCCATCTGAAAATTGGAGAGACACAATTCCCTGATGTTCCCCGACGGGCCACTGTTTTTGACCTGTCAACAGAACGGCGGTCGTATCCACGGCCACCTCCTCCGGTCGATGCTGATTCAAACGCATGACCTGCGTTGACCGTTCCACTTTCTTGAGGCGAAAGTGGGTCGCACTGGAATTCGATTGGTTCACGCGAACAACTGGACTTCCGGGACTTCTACGATCGACGATGTGAAGCGTGACTTCGGGAATGGCATCGTGTGCGCTTGTCGCAATAAGCAGCTTTGTGTTCGGTTCGGGACCCGATTCAACCCGATACTGAACGGCGAGTGCCAGCGGTGATGAGGACGGCGGTGAAGTCTCAATCCGAATGGTCTGTGTTGTGGACGAATTTTCCTTTTGGGGGCGGATTTGGATTGGAAGCGAGTACTCCGTTTCCGGATCCAGACTCCGACCAATCAGGTTTGTGGTCGATGTCGTGCATGCGCAAGACGTGTGAATCGCAGAAATGGTGACTGGCCCGAGAGCCCACGTCTGAAACTTGAAATCGTGTCTAAGCACTTTCGTTGCCGACACTTCACCAAGAATCGCCACCGGTTGAACAAACGACAAAGTGGACGGTTGCAGCGCTACGGGGGGCTCGGCTTGGTTGCATCCAAACACGCTGGTTAAGAGCGTTAGAGCGACGCCGGACCTCATGGACCTCCACCGACTGCGAATGGCCAATGTCAGAAGAACCAACCCGGCAGCAATCAGCACCCAACGAAAATAGGATCTCGCAGAAAAGCTTCTCGGGTAGACGACGGCTTCGCCCGTCCACTCTTCCTGAAGCTCTGAAATCGGCAGATGTCGGCTGGGACTGACGGTCCAGTCCACCCAGTCAACAATAATAGCTCTGTCTTGGGCAAACTTCACCAGTGTCAGGTAGTGACCATTTTCCCAACGAACGTCCCCCACACCACTGCCTGGTTGGAAATACAAAATGCAGGGCGGTGTGAGCGCTGTGAGCTGCCGATCTTTGATTCGGACAGCTTCCGTGGGCAGAGAGAGTGATTCTAACCCACGGCGAAGATCTGCCATTGAAAGTTGAGCAAGGTTGGCCCCGCCCACAAGGCTCCTCTTGAAGGCATCCTCAACCTCGGCCGGGCTCATCTCTTTGTTGACCCCGAAACACTGAAGCAAGCTATAGGCCGCCATCACGCCACAAGCCGGAACAGATCTGTACACCTCGTCTGTTGCAGTCGTTGCCGCATCGTCGGAAGCTGTCAATTGCAGGAGTGTTAGGGACAAGATAAGCAATTTCATGCCGCAGCTCTCCAGCGTATGCCCAACCATAGCAATCCGCCTGCAATAAATAACGCGATCATCGCGAACGTCCAAGTCTTGTAGATCGGCGTCTTGGGGCCATACGCGAGCGACCCTTCAACGAAGCGTTTTGCATTACCAGACACGTCCCCGGCGATATACGTTTCGCGAGTATCACTGTTTGTGAACAACGTGCCTTCGGGGAAAGCAAGTGCGAAGTTTTCCTGACTCATGGAAAGGTTGATTTCCAGATCCCGAACTTCCCAAGATTTCTCTTCATGAACGGAAATGAAATTCAAAAGAGAAGATAGTGCATATTCTGGCGATGTCGCCAGATGGCAACCCTGAATCAGACCGCTGATCGGGTAGAAGAACGCAGTGCCAGTTTCATCCTCGTACTGCTTGATCACGATGTCCCGACAAATCTCTGCGGGGCCAAGCTTTGGGTGTTTCTCACAAACATCGACGTGTGAGTCGAAGAGCGAATGGAATTTCTCCGGCGGGTCCGACAAGAACATTTCCACTCGAATCGGCAATGCTCCTTGATTCAGGTCAACAAATCCTCTCACCGTACGCCTGTTCAGTGATGACTGGACCAGCAATGTCTCAGTGCCGTCAATCACAACACGGCCCAGAATGCTCGCCTCTCCCTGCATCACCATCTGATAGAAGGTATCAATAATATGGGGAGCACCCAGCCACTGTTTTTGCGGCAGAGAAAGGGGCGGATAGAAGCCCGTTACATCGCGACGCTCGCTGGATTGGAGATAGGCTGCCTGAACACCATCGAAAATCTCCTTTCCTTCCCAGACGCGAAAAACTTGATCAGTTGCCTCACCGCAAGAAGTGATATGGATGTTACCAAAGTCATTCTTCAGCCGATCCCCAATCGCTTCGCCGGAGGGAAACGAAATCAAGTCGACATCTCCCAAGCAAAAGGGCCCACCGCGCTGCTTGTAGTGAGGACACCGCGCTTGGAAATTTCGGCGATCTGTCCAATAATCCATCTGACAGTAGAGGTCATTTTCGGCGCTTGACTGAACAATCCCGGCCTTCGCCTGCTCCAGAAAATTCTCCAGCTTCAATCGCTCGTTATCGTCCGCGCAGACTTTAAGCATCCGATGAAACTCTTGGATCGCTCCGGCATGCCGGCGTCTCGCTTCTTCCGTGGCCTTACGCGACACGAGCCATTCCACACGCAGTGTTTCAGCACGCATGGCGTTCTGTAGGAAGACTGCCGCAACTTCTTCCGTCGTGACTTGGCTTCGTGTCGCTTCTGGCTGAAAAAATGCGGCCAACAACAATACTGGAATCATTCGTCACTCCTCCGAGTCAACGACCGCCCGTCTAAACAACTTCCGCATCCCATCATCATATGGTGAAGTCACTAGCACGCGGTCGGATTGCCTGCCTCACGACGCCTTAACTGCGGCCGTCACACAAACCGCTGGCCGAATCCGGATCTGTTTCGCAAAATTCTCGATCAATGGTTGTGACGCCCGTCGCTGCGTTGTACGCGGTTGTTACCTTCGGTATTGCGTGGCCGCCACAGGATGTGTCGATCGTTTGGGTACAACTTGCTCCGGGTGAGGGTGCACAACTTGTGGCGTTAGCAGCGGGGAAAAAATCCATCAGACCCATTTGAGGTACACGCCACATAGCCAAACATTCCCCAAACAGCGCAACCCGCCGGTGGGACACATGCCGTACAGGGATAGGTACCGATACAGGCGATGTCATCGCCACCGCCACGCAAAGCCGCCGAGTCAGCAGCGGTGATTGCGGTCACGTTTTCGGGAAGAGGCCAAGCGAAACCGCAGACCAATGTAAGAACCCCGACCACTACATAAAAGCTCGTTTTGAGCATTTGTGTTCTCCATGACTGAAGGGAAATGGGCATACCCCAAAGGTTAACACAAGAGCTTACGTACTACAAGGCTTACGGGGTTATTAAATTGGCGAAGGAGATCGATTTTCATTGCCATGGGTTTCATATGTTCATCAACAGGTTCAGTTGTGATCTGACGTAATTATTGTGTCCGCGAATCCAGTAAGACAATACGGTAATCTAACTAGTCCAACGATAAAACTTTAGGCCAGGGTGACCTTGCAAATCGCCGGGAGTTTCGAAAGTGGCTACTGGCCGTCAAAACGTGGATGCAGCTGGTCTTGCCGCTAGCGGTGTTACCGGGCATTCGAAACTGCGTTTCATGAGGATCAAGTAGCAGGATGGCACGAAGACCAATGCTAGAATCGTGGCGCCGCCGACGCCGCCGGCAATCGTGACGGCAGGTGGTGGCCAGAATCCTCCGCCGGCGACGATCAACGGCAGGAAACCGGCGATTGTTGTAAGGGACGTTGCGACGACGTGCCGGCTGGCTCGCAATACGACATTCAAAATCGCAGTTTCATTTCCGTTCTTCGCGGCTTCGTCTTCCTGAATCGCGGCCAGTACCACAATCGAATCGTTGATGGCCACGCCGACCAGTCCCATGGTGCCGATGATGGCCATGAAACCGAACGGAAATCCAAACACCCATAGTGCTCCCAGTCCAAGGCCTACCGCCAAAAACGCGACCACGCCGATTAACGCGGCGAGCTGAAACGAGCGGAAGGACAACACCAAGACTGCGACCATCATGACGGCCAAGATGCCGACGCTGGCGAGTAGATTTCCCACAGCATCGTCGCGTTGCGCCGCTTCGCCAGCGAACTGCATTTGGTAACCGGGCGGCATCGCAAAATCAGAAGCCGCCACGCGTTGCTGAAAATCAGCCAGAACTGGGGCGGGAAGCACGCCCGCTTCCAGAAAGCATCACAGGGATCAGGCGTAGTTTAGTTCAGCTTCTACTTTCAGGGTGCTTTGCAACATCGTTTTCAGATATTCAGTCAGTCCAAATATGTACCGCAGAACGTCGAATTCGCATCTCGGCTAAATCAAAGATGCCTGTCCTTTTGATCTGTCCTCGGACGCTCAAGACAGACCGGTTACCCGATCCGCCTCCCGTGCGTGTTGAGTGATGATTCTAACACCGCTTATACGTACGCGAACGCTTTTCCGTTGCGGCGCGGTGCGCAATTCAGGCTGGGGGTTCAACGGCGATTTGGCGTCACGCGCTTAGGATCTGAGGATGCCTTTGGATGTCAGTAGTTCGATTACCGCATTGGCACATTCATCAACAGACTGCTCACCAGTCTTTAGCACCAGATCAGGCGATTCCGGAACCTCGTAAGGCGCTGTGACTCCAGAGAATTCAGTCAGTCTGCCGGCATCTGCCTCAGCGTATTGCCCGCGAGAATCACGTTCACGGCACAATTCAATAGGGGCATCGACGTGAACTGTCAGAAATCTGTCGGTGCCGACGACTCCAGCCACTTTGTCGCGGACAGATGCGTTCGGCGCCACAAACGCCGCAATGCAAATGATGCCGGCGTCGTTCAGGATGTTGGCAAGGTATGCCGAGCGGCGCAGGTTCTCTGATCGTTCTTCGAAGCTGAAGCCAAGGTCTTTGCTGAGTCCTCGGCGGACCTGCTCTCCGTCCAGAACCGTGACGGCCCGCCCGCTGTCGAATAGCTTACGTTCAATCGCTTTTGCAATCGTTGTCTTGCCGCTGCTTGTGAGTCCAGTCAGTAGTACGGTTGCTGGCTTCTGGCCATAGCGAGCTTCGCGTTCTTCGGGAGTCACTTCAGTGAAGTCGCCTGCCTGCTTAGCGTCGTCCTGAACGGTGATCTCCTCTTCCCACGCAGCCAGCCGTTTTCCACTGGCACTGCGATCCAAAATCATTGCCGCGGCCACAGTTGCGTTCGTAATGCGGTCAATCAGAATCAGTGCGCCTGTGGACCGATTGCTTTTGTAAGAATCGAAGCAGATGGGTTCGTTCAGAGACAACCGGCAACGACCAATTTCGTTCAGGTTTAACTGCGGTGAAGGACTGCTGTGCAGCGTGTTCACGTCGATTCGATAACGCAGTGATTCGATGGATCCGGTGATCAACTGAGCCGAATGTTTCACCATGTAGGTCTTGCCGGGAACCATCGGTTCTTCGGCCATCCACACCAGCATAGCTTCGACCGTATCAGACATCGCCGGAACGTTGCCGGGCTTAACAATCGTGTCGCCGCGACTGGCATCCACTTCGTCTTCGAAAGTCAATGTGACCGCAAGCGGTGCGAACGCTTCATCCAGGTTGCCGTCGAACGTGACGATCTCTTTCACATGCGTCGTCTTCTTGCTTGGCATAATCATTACTTCATCACCCTTGCGGATGATTCCAGAAGCGATGGTGCCACAGAAGCCGCGAAAGTCGAGATTAGGTCGGTTTACCCACTGGACGGGCATCCGAAAGTCCTGCAGATTTCTGTCTGACCCGATGTAGACAGATTCCAGCCGATTCATCAACGTGGCACCGTTATACCACGGCATGTTTTCACTACGGTCCACAACGTTGTCACCGTTTAGCGCCGACAGCGGAATGAAGTGGAGGTCGGGTAGATCAAGACGTCTGGAAAACGTGCTGTAGTCGGCACAAATTCTGTCGTAGGTGGCTTCATCGAAATCAACGAGGTCCATTTTGTTGATGGCGATGATAACGTGACGAATGCCCAGTAAAGACACGATGAAGCTGTGTCGCTTTGTCTGAGTCATCACGCCATGCCGGGCGTCGATAAGGATTATGGCGAGATCTGCAGAACTGGCTCCCGTTGCCATGTTGCGTGTGTATTGTTCGTGGCCCGGAGTGTCCGCGATGATGAACTTGCGTTTGGCGGTACTGAAGTAGCGATAGGCCACGTCGATGGTGATACCCTGTTCGCGTTCTTCCTTCAATCCGTCTGTGGCAAGCGATGGGTCAAACTTTCCGCCGACAGCGCCCTGAGTCTTGGAATCGGCTTCGATCTTGGCCAGTTCATCTTCGTATAGCATCTTTGAATCGAACAGCAGGCGTCCGATAAGCGTGCTTTTTCCGTCATCGACGCTACCACAGGTAATGAATCGCAACAACTGCTTATGCTCGTGCTGCTTCAGGTACGCTTCGATGTCGGTTGAGATCAGGTCTGATTGATGCGACATGGATCTTGTTGTTTGTAAATGGTTGGCGGTACTGGCCGATGTCTAATTGAGGCCACAAATACCGATGAATGTGCCGAGGGAAATTCGCAGAGTCGCTTAGAAGTATCCGCGTTCTTTTTTCTTCTGCATGCCGGAGCCGCCTTCGTCCTGATCGATGACTCGACCCTGACGTTCGCTGGTTCGGGTGAGCAGCATTTCCTGAATGATTTCCGGGAGCGTGGTGGCTTCTGATTCCACGGCGCCAGTTAACGGGTAGCAGCCGAGCGTTCGGAAACGAACCATCTTCTCCATAGGCTCCTCGCCGGGAAGAAGTTTCACTCGATCGTCGTCAAGCATAATCAGCACGCCATCGCGTTCGATAACTTTGCGTTTGGCCGATTTGTACAGGGAAACAATCGGAATGTTCTCAAGATGGATGTACTGCCAGACGTCCAGTTCAGTCCAGTTGCTTAGCGGAAAGACGCGAATACTTTCGCCCTTGTTGACTCGGGTGTTGTAGATGTTCCAAAGTTCCGGGCGCTGGTTCTTTGGGTCCCAGCGATGCTTCTTGTCGCGGAATGAAAACACCCGTTCTTTGGCGCGGCTTTTTTCTTCGTCGCGACGAGCTCCACCGAATGCCGCATCAAAGCCGTAATTGTCCAAAGCGGCCTTTAGCGAATCGGTTTTCATCACCTCGGTGTGCTTTTCACTGTCGTCCATCGGATGGATGTTGAGCTTCAGGCCTTCTTCGTTGATGTTAACGAGAAGCTCCAAACCCAATTCCTCACGGATGAAATGATCACGGAAGGCGATCATGTCTTTGAACTTCCACGTCGTATCGATATGCAGCAAAGGAAAAGGAGGCTTGGCCGGGTAGAACGCCTTCAGCGCCAACTGCAGCATGACCGCTGAGTCTTTCCCAATTGAATACAGCATCACGGGATTATTAAATTCCGCAACGACCTCGCGGATTATGTGAATGCTCTCGGCTTCGAGCTGCTTCAGATGCGTTAAGTTGTAATCGCTCATGGTGTTCCTGGAGCGGACGTTCTATTGGTAATAGGTTGTAGCGAATGTAAGTCCAACGCCGAAATGTGTTTAAGTCGATTTAGAGGAGTTTGGGATTGAGTCGACTAGCACCATTATTATCCGCAGCGGGTTGAACACAAAACGTTCTCAGTTAGCTATATGCCAGTGTGTTACAGGTCAATTCCTCAGAATAGCGATCTGTTTCGGCTGGGTAAACCTGAATTTTCGGGCTCCCAAATTTGAAAGATGTGTCTTCTGATTTGTAGACTTTAAAACTTGAATTCCTTGCGGATAGTGAGTGCTCGATTAAGCGTGTTTTAGCGCACGTAAGCTGGGAACTAGATGTCGATCCGCGAATTAATCTGGCGTGAGTGTTGGGTTTGCCGCAGACTTCTTCGTGGCGTATTTTTTTATTGAGTCATGGAGGTCTCATATGTCAGGTAGGGCGGCGAGTGTTGTGATTACGGTACGTCAGCAAGCGATTCTTCGGGCGTTGAGTGTGGCGACGACGGTGGCGACGACGGTGGCGACGACGGTGGCGACGGTGGCGACGGTGGCGACGACGGTGGCGACGACGGTGGCGACGACGGTGGCAGAACGAATTTGAAAAGCTGACGGTTATCGAGGGGTCTGATGATCGGTCGGCGCTGCGGCGAGCCATCGAATGGCTGCTTTCTGATGAGCAGCGTTCGGGTTGTCCGCCG
>Ga0209491_10003796_pt1 | contig 24312 bp, 8 predicted proteins | sample BON02_FD_187213 | JGI IMG/M metagenome (GOLD analysis project Ga0209491, IMG submission 187213) | Freshwater microbial communities from Lake Bonney liftoff mats and glacier meltwater in Antarctica - BON-02 (SPAdes) (version 2) | ecosystem: Environmental > Aquatic > Freshwater > Ice > Glacier... | reverse complement strand
AAAAAAGGGGGGGGGGGGGGGGGGGGGGGCAAGGCGAGCAAAGGCGAGCAAAGGCGGCGGGTTCGGGGCGGGCGGGAGCGGCGACAAAAAAGCGGAAGAAAGAGAGGCGCCCGAGGAGGAAAAAAACAAAAAACTCACCGGCCAAAAACTCGCCGCCCAGGGCGCAGCGCGCCGCGAGCGCCGTCACCGCCATCAGCGTGGCCGCGCGGTAATCGGCGCTCGCCGTGCCCGCGGAAAGGCCCTCGGCTAGGTAGGGGAGCAGCGCGGCCGCCAGCCCTTGAGGGCCCGGGTCGGCCGCCCGCGGCGAGACGGCGACCACGTCGCACAGCAAGGCCCCGTAGAAGGAGAGGAAGGCGCGGTTGCCGGCCGGCTCGCGCGACGTGCGGCGGCCGCCGCCGGCCCCGGCCTCGGCCTCGGCCTCGGCCTCGGCGGCGCTCGCGGCACTTGCGGCGGCGGCGCGGCGGCGGCGCGCGGCGGCCGACGCGGCGGCGGCGGCCTCGACGTCGCCCCCGCCCGCGAGCGCCTCGGCCTCGGCCGCCCGCTCGTCCGCCTCGGCCTCGGCGTCCTCGCGCCGCCGCGACGCGGCCCGCGACTCGCCGTGCTCCGCGGCCGCCGCGCAAACCCACCGCAGCAGAGCGGGGTCGCGCGCGCACCGCTGGGCGATCAGCTCGCGCGGCGCCGGCGCGCCCGTCTCCTGCATGCGCTGCAGGAACAGGAAGGGCGAGCGCTGCCCGCCGCCGCCCAAGGACCCGGCGTTCTTGAGCGCCAGGACCGAGACGAGGCGCGCAAACTCGGGCGCGGCGTGGTAAGGGAGGGCGCAGCTGAGCAGCGCGCAGACGCAGCGCTCGTGCGCAGCGTAGCGGCGGATTAGGTACTCGAGGACCTGGAAGCACGCGGGCTCCAGGAAGCGCGGGGACAGCAGGCGCAGCAGCGCGTTGACGCGGGCGTCGAGGCGCGCGTTCTCCGAGGCCGTGAGGGCGTCGCGGCGCACGGACAGCGAGGCGCGCGACAGCAGCGTGGCGCCATAGGGGCGCAGGCGGCCGTCGAGGCGGCAGAGCTGCTCGAAGCCTGCGATTTTTTTGGGGGGGTCGAGTTTTTGTCGTCGAGAGGGATGCGTCAAGGTGAGCTTTTGGATGATAAATGGGTCGAGTCGAGTCGTAGCTGGGGCGGTGGAGAAGGAGAGGGGGGGGGGGGGGGGGGGGAGGAGAGGGAGAGGCGGCGCGTCTCGAAGAAGAACCCGAGAGATGACAGGCGGCGCAGTTTTGGCGGCCGCCCACTAGGCCAGCGAAGGAGCGCGATCGGGCGCGTCGGACCGGCGCGACCGCGAATCCCAAGCGCCTTGCGATCGACTCACCGGTCAGCGCGATGCCGTAGATGCTCTCGGCGTCGATGTCGGCGGCCCTGCGGTGGTCGAACAGCAGCGACGCCTTGCCGCGAAAGTGCCTCTCCGCGGGCCCTTGGAGCTGCTGCAGCTGCTGCAGCTGCGCGGCCAGGGTGGTTGCCATCGGGAGGGAGTGGCGACCAGGGCGCGCGCGTGATGCTTTGGAGTCGAGAGGCGCGCGCGCGCCAACAAAAGAGAAAGGGGAGAGGGACGAGGTATTGACGGTGCGCGCGCACAGCTTCTCTACTAGTCGGGGTCAATGATGTGATCTGTCAGAGGGACAGTGGGTTGGTCGGTGGGCGCCCTTGGTCAGTCGTTTGTTTGGTTGAAAGGTGGAGGGGGAGCGTGAACATTTTGGTCGACGACCGGCCGTCGTCGATCGGGCTTGGCGCCGGCCGCTTCGCATCCGGTTCGCCGACGCATTCCCCATTCCCTGCCAAAAAAACCAACACTTCGACCAAAAGATCAAACGTCCTCCTCGGCGATCGACGCGCCCGAAAAGCTGCCGTCGGCCGCAAACTCGAACGAGACCACGCGCCGCCGCGCCCCGCCGCCGAGCACGACGCCGGCCTCGGCGATCAAGCTGCCGCCGCCGCCGCCGCCGCCGCTCCCGCCGCCCGGCGCAGCGCGCCGCACGTGGGACCACGCGCCCAGGGGCAGCAAGGTCGTGATGCCGGCGGGGGCGGCGAGGCTGCCCGGGGGCGCGTTGGCCGGGAGGGGGGAGGCGGCAGCGGCGGGAGCCGAAGAAGAAACGGTCTCGGCTGCCGCCGCCGCCGCCGCCGCCGCCGCCGCCGCCGCCGCCGCCGCCGCCGCCGCCGCCGAAGATGGCGCCGCCCCCGGGGGCGTCCGTTGGAGTCTGGAGACGGGCGGGCTGCCCCCGCCGCACCCCAGCAGCTCCTTGCGGCCCGTGAAGGGGCCCTCGCGGAACTCGCGGTGCAGCTCGACGCCCTCAAGGCGCAGCAGCGCGGCGGGCGGAGGGGGGGCGGCCGCGCCGCCGCGACCGCCGCCGCCGTCCCCGCCGCTTTCCTGGCCGCCGCCGCCGCCGCCGCCGGGCTCGCCGTCGGCGCGCGCGGTCCAGTCTCGCGACAGGGTCTGCACGACGCGCAGGCGCTCGGGCCGCCCGGCCGGGTCCGACGTCTCGGGCAGGGGGAAGCACGACTCGAGGCGCACCGTCGCGCGCCCGTCCGGGGGGAGGCGGGCGGGCGCAGAGGCGTAGGCGCCGTCGGCGGCGACAGCGGCGAGCAGGGCGGCGGCGGCGGCGGGGGCGTCCGGCGAAGACGGGGAAGCCACGTCGCCTCCGCCGCCGCCGCCGCCGCCGCCGCCGCCGATGACGGTCACGTCCTCGGTGAAGGCGACCGCGTCCGCCTCGCAGCCGACGGTGGGCATCATGCGGCGCGCGGCGTAGCGCAGAGGAGGCGGGGGGGAGGAGGAGGAGGAGGAACGGGGGGAGGAAGAGGGGGCGGTGGCGGAGGCGTCGGACGCGGCGGCGGCAGACGCGGCGGCTGCGGTGCCGCCGACCAGGGGCGGCACGCTGCATTGCGTCTGCCAGTCTTTGGGCACCATGTCCCAGTCGCGGAACGCCTGCGGCACGTAGCGATCGGGCAGGTCGAGGGCCTCGCCCGAGGGCGCGAACGTGGCGGTCACGCCCTCCCACTCGCCCGTCACGGCGGCGGCAAAGGCTGAGGCGGAGGCCCCGTCGTCGGTCGACGCAAACGACGGGGCGGCGGCCGGAGCTGCCGACGCCGACGCCGACGGCGACGCGGACGCCGCGGCGCGCGCGCGTTGTTTGCGTGGCCTCGAGATGAGGAGGGCGCGCGGCGCGGGTGCTGCAGCGCCGGCCGAAGACGCGCGCGTCGACGGCCGCTGCCGGAGCCGCTGGAGCTGCATCTCTTGCGTTTGGGGCGCGTGTGTGTGAGAGGATGGAGGGCAGAGGGGCCTTGGTGGATTCTCGAGCGTCGCGGTGCGGCTCTCCTTCTTTTGGCGTGTGGTTGCTATGGAGTCGACGAGATAATGTGCTTGGTGGGGGCGAATGTGAGAGGAGAAGGAGGTGAGAGGTCATCCCTCGTTCGCCTCCAAAAAGAGGGCGCGCCGCGACACACCGACGAGCGAGCGGAAATCGGCGACCGAGACCGCGGTCGAGGCGGCAGCGACGCGCTTTACACACGCGAGACCTGTTGAACGCAGCCGCTCAAGTCACGCATAGCAACAGCCGCGATCTTGTCGGGCTTGATCGAATCACACGCAAAGCCCCTCGTCAAACGCGAAACGCGACACGAATCAAACACGCGCCGCCATACACGCGTTCCCCTTCCTCCGCCATCGCCGCGCGCCCAGGAATGGTCGGCGCGCTCTGCACGCCTGCCCCCTAGCCACAAGCACAGACCGAACACGCACTACGCAATGGGCCAGGACTACCTCGCGCGCAAGCAGCGCAAGAAGGAGCGCAAGCGCCAAGCGCGCGACGGCGACGGGCCCGCGGCCGCCACCGGCCGCCGCGTCCGCAAAAAGGCCAACCAGCCGCGCCGCAACTGCCGCGGCCTGTGCTTCCAGCCCGCGCCCGTCGTGACGCGCGACGACCTGCGCTGGGACGGGCGCCCCGCGCCCGCCACCGGCGCGGACGCCGGCGGCGACAGCGACGACGGCGGCTTCGGCGCGGGGCAGCAGCAGGAGGCCGGCGCGCGCGGCGACGTGTTTTTCGGCGACGGCGACGGCCTCGAGGGCGGCCTGGCGCCGGCCGACGCGGCCGCAGCAAAGTACGCCCGGGTGTACGAGCGCCGCACGGGCGTGAAAGTGGCGCCCGCCCCGGGAGAGGACGGGGAGGGCGCGGACCGCAGGGGGGGCAAGAAGGCGCAGCCGCAAGCCAAGGCGGCGGCGGCGGACGAGAAGAAGAAGAAGCGCAAAAAGATGTCGACAGAGGTGCGGCTGCTGTCCGAGGATGAGCTCGGCGGCGGCGGCGGCGGCGGCGGCGGCGGCGGCGGAAACGGCAACAGCGGGAGCGGCAACAACGGCAACAACGGGAGCGGCGGCCGGGCGGCGACAACGGGCGCCGCCGCGGGCGCGCCCCCCGGCAACAACGACAAGGCCGCCCCTACCTCCTCCCTGGCCGCCGTCCCGCCGCTGCTGCGGCCCTTCCCGTCCCGCCTGGCGCGCGCCGTGATGCTGCTCGGGCACGAGGAGCCGACGCCGGTGCAGGCGGCCGCCTGGCCGCGCGCGCTGCTCCCGTCGCCGCGCTGCGGCGGCCTGGTGGTGGTGGCGCCGACGGGCAGCGGCAAGACGCTCGCCTACCTGCTGCCCGCGATCATCCGGGCGGGGGAGCGGGCCGGCGCCGAGCTGAGCAGGAGGGCGGCCGAAGGGACGCGAGTGGGCGGCGGCGGCCAGGGCAGCGGCGGCGGCGGCGCCTCCGTCCCGTCGCCGCCGGCGCCGCACTCGCTCGTGCTGGTGCCCACGCGCGAGCTCGCGCAGCAGGTGTTCGCCCAGGCGCGGGCCGCGTGCCGCGCAGTCGCGGCGGCCGCCGCCATGGCCGGCAAGGAGCAAGGCGCGGGCGGCGCTTTGTCGCCACCGCCGCCGACCGCCTGCCCGCCGCTGCGCGCGGCCGTCGTACACGGGGGCGTGCCGCTCGCGCCCCAGGCCGCAGAGCTCGCCGCGCCCGCGTCGCCGCTGTCGGTGCTCGTGGCGACGCCCGGCCGCCTGCTCGCCCTCGCCGACACGGGCGCCGTCGGCCTCGGCCCCGGGGTCGGTGGCGCCCCGGGCGTCTCGACCGTGGTGATCGACGAGGCGGACAGGATGCTCGACGCCGGGTTTTCGCCGCAGCTCGAGCGGCTGCGGCTGATGCTGCTGCCGCCGACGGCGGCGGCGGCGGCGGCGACGGCGGCGGCGACGGCGGCGACGGCCGCCGCCTCCCCTGGCAGCGAGTCGCCGTTGGTGATGCTGTTCACGGCGACGATGCCCGAGTCGGTGCGGCGCGCGGCGCTCGCGTGGACCCCCTCGAGCGCGCTGCGCATCGACGCGGCGGGCGCCACGGCCCGCGTGCACGGCGGCCGAGGGCAAGGCCAAGGGCAAGGGCCGGAGGAGGAGGAGGGGCGCGAGGCGTCGGCGGCGGCGGCGGCGGCGGCGGCGGCGTCGGCGGCGGTCGCGGCGGCCGCGGCGGCCGGGTGCTCCGACCCCGAGGCGGCGTCCGCCGCCCTCGCCATCTCCCCGACCGTCAGCCAGGTCGCCCACGTGTGCGCCGACCACAAGAAGGAGGCCAAGCTCGTCAAGCACCTCTGCGCCGTGCGCGCGCAGGCGGCGGCCGCGGGGAAAGGGCGCTCGCCGCCGCGCGTCCTCGTCTTCGTCAATCGGGTGAAGACCGCCGTCTCGCTCCGCCGCGCCCTGGCCGAGTGCCCGTCCCTGTCGTCGTCATCCTCCTCCCGGGGCGGCGCGCCCACGTCCGCCCCCCTGCGCGTCGAGGCCCTGTACGGCGCGATGCCGCAGGCCGAGCGCGACGCCGCCGTCGCTGCCTTCCGCTCGGGCCGCTGCCACGTGCTCGTCGCCACCGACGTGGCCGCGCGCGGCCTGGACGTGCGCGGCCTGCCCTACGTGGTAAACTACGACTGCCCGCCCACCCTGGCCGCGTACGCCCACCGGATCGGGCGCACGGGCCGCCTGGCGGCGCGCGGGCACGCCTACACGTTTGTGACGCGCGCGCAGGCCAGGCTGGCGCCGGGCCTGGCCGCCGTGCTCTCGGCGTGCGGGCAGCCGCTCGACCCCAACCTGGCGGCGCTGGCCGAGGCGTGGCGCGAGGTGGAGCGGCGCCTGGGCCCCGCGGCGGCGCGCAGGGCGGCGGGCGGCGGCGGCGGCGGCGGCGGCGAGGGGGCGGACGACGGCGGCGATGAGGCGGAGATGGAGGAGGAGGAGGAGGGGGCGGGTGGGGCGGCCGGCGTGGCGCCGCCGCCGGAGGACCTGCACGAGGGCCTGCCGGCGGGCGGGGCGGCTGCTGCCACCTCGCGGCCGGCGGCGGCGGCGCTGCCGTTGTCGGCGACCCCCGCCGAGCGCCAGATGCGCAAGGCCCAGGAGGCGGCGGTGCTCGCCGACGTGCTAGGCCTGCCCTCGCTGGGCAAGCTGGCCAAGCGGCAGGCGCAGCGCGCGGCCAGCGGGCAGGACGTGATGCTGGTGCCCCTGGCGCGCGCGGGCGGCGGCGGCGGAGCGGCGGCGGCGGCGGCGGCGGCGGCCGCCGGGCCCGAGGGCGGCGAGGCGGACGAGGGCGGCGGTGCCGCCGCCGCCCCCCTCGAGCCGTACGTGCGCTCCCCGCGCTTCCGCGGCGCCAAGGCCGGGTACGCGTTCCGCCGCGGCGACAAGGGCGTCGGGTACTACGTCGACGTGCCCTTGCACCTGGAGGCGGAGCAGGCAATGGCGGCAATGGCGGCGGGCGGCAGCGGCAGCGGCCTCGGCGGCGGCAGCAAAAGGGCGGCCAAAAAGGCGCAGCAGCCGCAGAAGCAGCCGCAAAAGCAGCAGCAGCAGCAGGAGCAGAAGCAGGCGCCCAAGGCGGCCGTGCGCAAGGCGCCCCAGGGCCTGGCGGCCCTGCCCAAGCTCCCGGGCCTCGTACGCTTCCAGGCCGCCGACGACGATGACGACGGCGGCGGCAGCGAGGGCAACGGCGGCGGCTGGTCTGGCGGGCCGGCGCCGCCCGCCGCCACCCGCAAGCGCGCCGCCACCGACAGCGACGACGACAGCAGCAGCGACGACGAGCGCGCGGGCGGGCACAAGCGCTACAAGGGGGCGCTGCCCGGGCGCCTGCGCAAGAAGCTAAACAAGCAGCGCGCGGGCGGCGGCAAGGGCGGTGGCGGCAAGGCGGGCGCCGGCGGCTTGGGCGGCGCCAGGGCCAAGGGCGGCGGGAAGACCGGCGGCGGCAAGCGGGCGCCGCGCGGCGCCTTCAACGCCGGGACGAGCAAGGGCGGCCGCGGGCGCGCGTGAGATTGGGCGAGATATCCAGAGTTGCGAGTCAGTAACACGAGTGCGATGATTCGCAAAAATGTGGGCAAGCGAGAGCGGGGATCGGAGGCCGGGCGAAGTGGCGGCGGGGGAGTGCGGTTTTGCGTTTTCAGCGCGGTTTTGCGTTTTCAGCGCCCCCCCTCGGCACACGCCCGCTCTTCCTTTTTCCCGTGTTTTAGGCCGCCGGCCCCCCCTTGAGCGCCCGGACACACCGCCCTGCCAGCGCCTCGTCGGCTACGAGCCACGAGCAGCGCAGCCGCCACTGCCCCCCTTGCTGTCCGGCAACGGCGCACACGCGCAAGGACGAGTGCCCGACGCGCACGCTCGCGCCGGCCCGGCGCGCCGCCGCCGCCGCCGCCGCCTCGCCGCCCGTCGCCCCATCGCGCCGCAAAATCCCCAAGGCGGCGTCGAGCGCCGATTCGCGGTCGTCGGCGGCGGCAGCGGCGAGAGGCACGTAGCAGCCCAGGCGGATCGGCGGCAGCGCCGCCGCCGGCAGCGGCGGCGAAGGCCGGGGCGCGCGGGCGCGCGGGCGCAGCGCGGCCAGGGCGGCGGCCGCCGCCGCCCCGCCGCCGCCGCCCTGGCCGCCCTGGCCGCCGCCCTGGCCGCCCTGGCCGCCCTGGCCGCCCTGGCCGCCGAGCTCTCGGACGGCCTCGTCGAGCGTCGCGAGCCTGAGCCGCACGCCGGCCTCGGCGCGAGGGTCGGCGTCCGCCAGCAGCACGGCGTCGTCCAGGAGGGCGGCGCAGCCCGCGTGCTCGCGCGCGAGGGCGCGATCGAGCGCGCGACCCAGCCGCGGCTCCTCGTCGCCGTCCTCGCCGTCGTCGTCGCCGTCGTCGTCTTTTCCGCCGCTGCCGTCGCCGTCGCTTGCCGGCGGCCGCCGCGGCGGCGGTCGTGCCGCGCGGTCCAGGATCGCGCGCGAGGCCAGGACGGTCACGCCTCCCTCGGTCGGCACGACCACCTCCTCGCCCGTCTTAGGCCAGAAGACGGGGAAAGGTTGTCGCTGTTGCCGCCCCGAACCGCCGCCCGTGCTGCCGCCGCCGCCGCCGCCGCCGCCGCCGCCGCCGCCGCCGCCGCTGTTACTGCCCGGCGGGCACCGTCGCAGCCGCGCGGCGAGAAATTCCATTCCGTCGCGGTCGCCGTGAACGAGGGCCACGGCCCGCGGCGCCGCCGAGTCCAGCACGCGCAGGATGCCCGCGGCGTCCGCGTGCGCGCTGAATGGGGCGTAGCGCACCTGGCACCGGACGTCGATCCTCTGCTGTTGCTGTTGTTGCGGCTGCTGCCGCTGCTGCTGGGCGCCAGAGCCGCCGCCGCCGCCGCTGTTCCCTTTGCCGCTGCCGTTGGCGCCCCTCCCCCTTGCGTTGTCCGCCGGCAGCTCGATCCCGCGCGTCTCGCCCGCGAGCAGGCGGCACCCGAGCGTCCCGGCCACCTGGTAGCTGGGAAGCACGACGAGCGTGCGCGCGTCGGGCGCCCACGCGCGGAACGCGGCCAGAGAGGCGCCGCCGCCCAGTGTTCCCGGCGACGCAAACAGGACGCAGGGGCCGGGGCCGCCGCCGCCGCCGCCGCCGCCGCCGCCCGGGGAAGCAGGGGGGCCGTGCTCTGCGCCCTGCGGGCGCAGCAAGCGCGCCAGGCCCGCGCGGTCGAGCGGGCGCACGAGCGGGAACCGGAACGCGCGCGCGCGGCGCGACGCAGAGCACACAAAGCGGAACGGGTCGCCGCCGCCGCCGCCGCCGCCGCCGCCGCCGCCGCTGGTGCCGCCTCCCCGCTCCTCCTCCTCGCCGTCCTCCTCCTCCTCCTCCTCCTCCTCCCCCGCCCCCGCCGCCGGCGCCGCCCACCCGGCCAGCAGCCGGTACGCCGCGCTCGCGCGCGCGGCCATGCCCCCCGCCGCGTACACGGGCACCGTCGCCGCAAGACCGCTTTCCGACCGCCGCCACCGGTCCTCCACGAGCGCCATGAGTTCCTGCGCCCTGCCGACGGCGTAGACGGGGAACAGCGCCCGCCCGCCCGCCAAGACGCACCGCTCGACGGCGTCCAGCAGGGAGCGCTCGCGCTGCGCGCGCCCGCCGTCCCCGCGCACGGACGAGGCGTACGTGGCCTCGCTGATGGCGAGGTCGGGGGCCCGGGGGAGCGGGGCGGGGCCGCCGCCGCCGCCGCCGCCGGGCGGCAGGCGCGCGGCGGACAGGTGGCGGCCGCCGGCGTCGAGGCCGCTGTGGTCGCCGGTGTACAGCACGGAGCGGTCGCCCGCGCGCACGTGGAACATGCAGGCGCCGAGGACGTGGCCCGCGTAGTAGGCGGTCACCTCGAAGGGGCCGCGGACGTCGTCCGGCGGCCGCGCGCCGGGGCCGCCGGCGGACGAGGGCGAGGCGCCGGCGGCACTGGCGGCGGCGGCGGCGGCGGCGGCCGTGGTCGCGGCGGCCGGGGCGTGCAGGTGCGGGCGCAGGTCGAGGGTCTCGCGCAGGCCGATGATCACGACGCGCGACATGGCCGCGGCCACGTGCTCGCGCGTAAAGACCGGGGTGCCCGCGAACGTGGACGCGTGCTGTTGCTGCTGCGGCTGCTGCTGCTGCTGCTGGCCGTTTTGGGCGCCGCCGCCGCCGCCGCCGCCGCCGCCGCCCGGAGCGGACGCGGCGACCACTTGCTCGAGGCCCTGTTTTTTTGATTTTTGTTTTGTGTGATTAACGCGCCAGAATTTTGAAAGAGATGAGGAATGGCGCCGGCGATAGGGGGAGGACGGCGCGGACGAGAAGAACAGCGCTCCGAGCTCAAGATCGAGATCAAGATGAAGATCAAGCGCAAGCGCAAGATTCGTCGGCCCACGATGACTCACCCGCCGGTAGTCGTCGAGCATGATGGGCGTCACGGCGGCGGTGGGCGCCGTCATCACCACCGGCCCCCTGTACCCGAGCACGCCGACCAGGTAAGGCAGCGCGCCCACGTGGTCCAGGTGGAAGTGCGAGACGAGCACGGCGTCGACGGCCGCGGCCGCGCCGCCGCCGGCCGCGGGCCAGACGCCGCCGGGGCCGCCGGCGGCGGAGGGCGTCGTCAGGCGGCGCAGCAGCGGGAAGCGGCGCGCGTCGTCGCGGCGGCCGGCGTGCATGCCGCAGTCGAACATGACGGTGCGTCCGCCGAGGCGCACGACGACGCAGCTGCGGCCGACCTCCTGGCCGGCGCCTGTTTTGTTTTGTTCAAGTTGGAGAGGGGGAGACGGCGTCGGCATCGGGCGTCGGCGGCAGCGCGCGCGCGCCGGCGGCAATGATTCGCGCGGCCGGCCATGCCGCATTGGCGCGATCCCTTGCACGCACCTAGCACGAGCACGCGGATCTCGGACATCCTGCACGGAGCCCCGGGGGCTCGCGCGCCCGCGCCTCCTCGCCCCCTCTCCCCGCGGAACTCCTCCCTTATTCCATCGATCGATCGGGACAGCCGATGCGGGTCCGCGAGAGAGGTGTGTGCGGCGGGTTCCAAGGTTACAACTGATATCGGGTTGGGAACGTTGAACTGCGTTCTGAAAGGGACGCTGGTATCAATGTATTTGTGCGCGTGTGTGTGCATGAGGTCGCGGAGACGCCGGCGCAATCGCTGTTCTCGAGCAAAAGGCGCTCCTGGGCGACGGCAAAAAAGGGGAGCCTTGAAAATTCAGCAAGTGGAGGCGGTAGGGAGACCTGGTTGGTGATCGCGCACAGGCACGGCCACAAAAGGGGGAAAAAAGGGGGGGGCGGGGGCGGAAAAACCCCGACGGAAAATAGGGGGGGCCGACGTCGAGAAACGAAACACGGCGCCGCTTTTGCTCTGGGTTCCGACTCAACCTCCGCGGAGGCAGAGGCGGCGGCGGCGGCGGCGGCGCGGGCGCCCGGCAAGGTGCGGTTGCTGCCGCCGCCGTCGCCGATTTCAAAAGAAGGCAAAAAAAAGCAGCGCCTCTGCGGCGCTTTCAATCTCTCGCAATCAGATGCTGTAGTGGGGCACCGTGCGCACCTCGTCGTGCTGCATGTACATGGTCGCGGCGGACGCGCCGCTGCCGCTGCTCGACGACGCGGGCGACGCCAGGCCGGCGCCCCCGCCCTCGCCCGTCGCCGCCCGCGCGAGCGCCGCCGCGCCGTCCGGCGACGCCGCCGCCTGCGCCCCGGCCCAGGCCGCCGACGCCTCGGCCGCCATGGCGCCCGCCAGGCCCGGGTCCAGCCCCAGGGCCGCGGCCTCGGCGGCGGCGGCGGCGGCGGCCGGGTCGGGCGGAACACCACCCGACAAAGCAGCCGCCGCCGAGGGCGCCGCGGCCGAGGGCGCCGCCGCCGCTAAGGGCGCCGCCGAAGCCGCCGCCGCCGCCGAGGCCGACGCCGACAGCACCCAGGGCGCCAGCGGCACGTTGCGCCGGTACTCGAGCCGCACGGCGCCGCCCTGGTCCATCGCGTAGCGCCACTCCCAAGAGGGCACGGGCGAGCCGTCGGCCTCGGAGCGGCGGAGCGGCTCGAGCACCACGAGCAGGTCGCCCACCTGGAAGACGGACGCGGACGACGACGGCGAGGACGGCGCGCCGCTAGAGGCGCCGCCGGACGCCGCGGCCGCGCCGTTGGCGTTGCCGCCGACGCCCGCCTTGGCCGCCGCCGGCGCCTGCGCCTGCGCCCCCCCTCCTGCGGTCGGCGCCTGCGTCACGACCATGCGGTGCCCGTCCGGCACCTCGAACAGCGCGTCGCCCGTGATGCGGCAGTCGAACGCCTCGAACTCGGCGCACCCGCGCAGCACCACGCGGCACGACTCGTGCCGCACGAGCCGGTGCCGCCACGGCTCGTTCGACGGGTGCCGCCAGTCGACGCCGACGTTGCGCACCTCGACGCGCGAGAGCGACGCGCGGCCGCACCGCGACGAAAACACGAGGCGGCCGGGGTCCTGCTGCTCTTGCGGCGGCTGCTGCGCTTGCTTCGGCTGCTGCTCTTGCTGCTCTTGCTGCTCGTTGGGCCGCTGCGGCTGCTGCTGCGGCTGCTGGCCTTGGCCGCCGGAGAAAGAAGAGCAGGAGGACGAGGGAGCAGGGCGAGGCGAGGCGGCGGCGGCGCCGCGCTCGCCCGCCTCTGCCGCCGCCAAACCCGCGCCGCCGCCCGCCCCCCCAAACACCGTGTGCCCGAGCGGCGCGTCGCTGCTCACCAGCAGCGACCCCTCGACGGTCACGTCGCGCAGCCGCGCCTCTGCGACCTCGAGCACGAGCTCCGACCCGTCCATGATGGCGCCGCCGCGCACCTTTTGCGCGATCACGTCCCACAGGGGGCCGAGCGCAGGGTGCAGCAGGCAAACGAACCCCGGGCCGCGCGCCAAGTAGCGGGCGGCGTCGCCGACGGGCGGGACGTACCGCAGGCCGCATTTTGTCAGCAGCAGCTCGCGCGCGTTGGCCTGCAGGTCCAGGAAGGAGCCGTCGGGCGTCTGGTGGAGGCCGTGGCCCGGAGGCGCGGCCGGGTCGCGGCGCTTCTTGGCGCTGCTGGTGACCTTGCGGCGGGCGTTGCGCACGAGAAAGGTCGACAGGCCGGGCGCAAGCGCCGAGAGCGAGGCGGGCGGCGGCGACGGCGAGGCGCCGCCGCTCTCGTCCGCCGCCGCCGCTCCTGCTCCTCCTCCTACGGATCCGTTCGCCCCCGCCACCACCACGCGCGTCCCGAGCTGGTCCGCCAGGTTCTGCATCGTTGACTCCATGCGCCCCGCGCGGACCTGCCGCACCTCCCCGCCCCGCAGCGGGTCGGCGTACGCCACTTTTTTCTTCAGGTTGAAGATCAGGCCGGGAAGCACGTCGCCGCCGCCCGCCGCCACCGCCTCGTCGACCGCCCTGCGCGCCGCCTCGAGGCCGACGTACAGGATGTTTGTGTTGGCGGGAAACGCTGACGTGGCGCTGCCGGCCTCGAGCGGGCGGTCGGACATGCCCAGCTTCTCGAACTCGGTGTACTCGACGTTGGTCATGACGTATTCTTCCTCGTCCTCGTCCTGCCCCTCCTCGGGGGAAAGAGGGAGGGAAGAAGGGGCGTCGGCGTCGGCGGCGTCGGCGTCGGCGGCGTCGGCGTCGGCGGCACCAGCCCCGCCGCCGGCCGCCCGGCCAAGCGCCCGCCGCTTGCTCCGTCTCTGCCGCCGCAGCACGTTCATGCCCTCTGCCGCGCCCACCACCCGCTCGCACGACATGAAGCCAAACTCCTTGCCGCCCGCGTGCCCGGCCCCGGCCAGCGCGAGCAGGGTCGTGTCTGTGCCGGCCATCGGATTGCTGATCTGCCGGACGAGCGCCGCCGAGCGCCCCTTCTGCTCGAGCCAAGAAAACACGCCCTCGTCGCGCAGCAGCTTCCATATGGCCCCGTGCCCGCCGGGCTTCATGGCCGGGGCGCACGGGCCCGAGAGCAGCCACGTGCCGTCCGAGGCGTCCAGCACGGGCACGAGAGGCTGCCGCACCAGGCGCACGGTGTCGCGGCCGCGGCCGTACCAACCGGCGCCCTCGAAGAGGGCGCGGATGCGGCGGTCGTTGCCTTTCGCGTCGCTGGTCATGACGGCCAGCGGCGTGACGCACTGCGCGCCCGTCAGGCGCCAGTGCAGGTGCTCGCGGGCCTGCAGGTCGCGCACCAGGGCCTCGAGGATGGGGCGCCCCGCGTAGGGCAGCATGGCCGCGGGCAAGGGCTCGCCCGTCGCCTCGCACCGGAGGCCGAGGCGGTCGCCGGCGCCGCCCACCGGCCAGATCTCTGCCAAGAAGGGGGTGGCGCGCACGCCGGCGGCGACGGCGCGGGCGCCGGCGGCCTCGGCCTCGGGGGTGCCGGCGGCGAGGTGGAGGGTGGGCGGGGGGACGTGGAAGGTGGTGGTGGTGGTAGTGGTCGCGGGGGCAGCGGCGGCGGCGCTGGCGTTGGCGGCGCGGTCGGCGCGGGGGGGGGCGGCGCTGCCGGACCGCTGCTGCTGCTCCTCCTGCTGCTGCTCTTGCTGCTGCTGCTCGAGCGCGGCCGTGCCCTCGACCACGAGCCGCACGCTCGCGAGCTGGTAGCCCACGAGCCCGCCCATCGAGTCGTAAAAGGCCTCGACGCGCGCGAGCGACGCGCACAGCGCCTCGAGCGAGGGGAGCCAGGCGGCGGCGGCGGCGGCAGTGGCGGCCACGGCGCCGCGGCCGCCGTCGGTTGCCGCCGCCGCCGCCGCAGTTTCCGCGCCCTCGGGCGCCAGCGCCAGGACGTGGGCCTGGCCGATGGCCGGCAGCGCGAGCGCGAGGAAGCGGTGCTCGGGGCTGAGGAGCTCGACGGCGGACCAGAGGCCGGCGTGCGTGGTGCTGAGGGGTGGGATGGATATGGGGTTGGGAGGAAGAGAAAGCGAGATTGGTGAGGGAGAAGCGGGGGGCATCGGGCGAGGAGGGAGGGCGGGGCGGCGGCGGAACGGGAGAATATGCCCTCTCGCGGCGAATTGATGCTCCGCCGGCGCGGCCGCTGCCGCCGGGACAGAAAGAAAAAACGAACGAGAGATCTCATGTGTCTCACCTGGTCGCCTCGCGCAGGGCCGCCACGCGCGGGTGCGCCTCCAGCATGGCCAGCCGCTCCCGGACGCCGCCCCCGCACGCGCGCAGCCGCGCGAGCAGCCCCTCGAGCGCCGCCGCCTCGGCCTCGAGGCAGACGGCGGCGGGGGCTTCGCCGGTGCCGGCGGCGGCGGGGGCAGCGCCGCCGCCGACGCCGGCGCGAGCGCGCAGGATCTGCTGCTGCTGCTGCTGCTGCTGCGTCTGTGTGGCGTCCGCCCCGGGGTCGTCGTACGAGGCCAATGTGGCCGCGACGGCCACGTTGTCGGGCGCGACCGTGCGGACGGGTGGAGCCGACAGCGCCGCCGCCGCGGCCGCGGCCACGCCGCGCGGCGAGCGCAGCGCGTCGGGCGCGGCGGCCGGCGAGGAAGGGGAGGAGGAGGGCGACGACGCCCGGCCCGGGCCGCCCGCTGGCGCGGCGCGCGCGACAAAGCCGAGGCAGCGCGCCGCCGGGGGCCGGCGACACAGAGCGAGGCCCGCCCTTAGGGGATTCCCCCTTGCAGCCGAGCCGGGGACGGCGGCGGCGGCGCGCGCCGAGCGCTGAGCGCCGACCGACGCTGCCGACAAAGGCATCATTTGTCGCGATTTGATTTTTGTTGGCCCCGCGCGCGCAACAGGGGAGGAATCAGACCCGCGCGACGCGGGGGAATGGTCGGTGCGGCCGAGCGCGACCAGGCCCGCGTGCGATGGGGTGGGTTGGGCGCGGGGGAGACGAGAGGGGGGGTTGAGGCGCGCGTTTGACGATTTCTGCTCCGCGCGCGTCGTCGCAACTCTGCGACGGGATGCAGCAGCAGTCGGCGGCGTTCGCCGAAGCTTGCGCGCGCGGGTGCACCGGCAACTGGGATGATGGTGTTGTGGTTGGTTTGATTGTCGTGCTGATTGCGCGGGGGCTGCCACGGAAGAGGGAGGAGGGGGAGGAGGAGCTCTTGGCTTCAAGCGTTTCCTCCTAAAGACAGATGCGAGAGCAAGGAATCAAAGTGGAAGGAGCGGGAGGGTGGGGTGGGGGGTTGTGTGGCGGGATGTGCGTCACTCTGATCGGATGTCACGTGCCTGCGCGCGCGCGCCTCTGGTCAAGAGCATGAGGCAAGGAGCGAGTGCCGACGGCGGTCGAACAACCCACAACACAAACCGCTCTTTCCGCCGGACTGCCGCTCGACCCCGAGCCGCCGTCGTCGCCGTCGTGTTTGTGTCGCGACCTCCCTCACAACGCAGTCCTCCTCCTCAGTCCCAATCACAGTCACCATACTCTCTTGCAGTGTCAACGTACAAGCGAGTATCGTCGAGTCCGAGAGCGCAGCCCCGCATCGCTCTCTCTCGAGAGAGAACGGCGACTGCCAGAGGCGGCGCAACAAACGCGAGAGCGCGCCCGCCAAAGATGGCGACGCCCAAGATGACCCCGTCACCATCAAAGAGCAGCAAGCGCTCGCGCCGCGACGACGCCGCCGCCGCACCAGCAGACGACGAAGGAATCCCCGCCGCCGCCGCCGCCGTTCCCATCGCCGCGCCCGCCGCCGCCGCCGATCCCGCCGCCGCCGCCGCCCCGCCGCCGTCCTCGGCCTCGAAAAAGCCAAAGAAGGCGGACTGGTCGTCGCTCGGCGGCTGGCGCGCCGTGCCCGTCACCGACCACGAGGTCTTCCTCGGCGCCGACGAGGGCGGCTTCGGCGGGCTCGAGGAGCTCGACCCGCGCGGCGTCGACGCCGCCAGACTCGCAGAGCTGGACGCGCAGGCGCGACAGCTGTTCGGCGGCGGCTGCGGCGGCGGCAAAGACGGAGCTCCCGCGGGGCCGGCCGTGGTGGCGCCCGGCAAGGGCAAGGATCTGAAGAAGCGCCAGGACAAGAAGGGGCAGAAGCAGCCGCTGCAGCAAAAGCAAAAGCAGCAGCAGCAGCAGCAGCAGCAGGCCGGAGAGCAGGGAACGGCCGTCGCCGCCGCCGCCGCCGACGGGGACGCCACGAAGCCGCCGAGCCGCAAGGACCGGCGCGCGGCCGAGCGACGCGCCCACCGCGAGGAGTCGCTGCGGCGGCGCGCGGACGAGCGTCGGGCGCGCCGCGCCGGGGCCCGGGCGGCGCGCGAGGGGGGCGGCGGGGGCGGGGAGGAGGAGGAGGGGGGGGGCGTCGGCGCCCTCAAGGCGCGGCTGGCGGCGCTCGAGCGCGAGAACGCGCGCCTGAGGCAAAAGAGGGGGGCAGGGAAGCGGGCGGCGGAGGAGGGCGGCGGCGATGACGACGACGACGACGACGAGGAGGAGAGCGGCGGCGGCAGCGGCGACGCCGAGATGGTCGACGCCGCCCCCAACGCGGGGGACGACAGCGACAGCGAGCAGGACGACGACAGCGACGGAGAGACCGACGACGACGACGACGACGACGACGGCAAAGCCGACGACGCGGCTCCCGCCCTCATTCCCACCGCCGACCCCACCCCGGTCGACACGTCCGCCTGGCGCCGCGCCTTTCCGGGCGGCTGGCTGCATCCGCTGCTCGAGCGCGCGCTGGGCGAGGCCGGCTTCTCCTCGCCCACGCCCGTGCAGGCGGCCGCGGTGCCGGGGGCCGCGCGCGACCGCCGCGACGTCATCTGCGCCGCGCAGACGGGCAGCGGCAAGACGCTGGCGTTTGGTCTGCCCATCCTGCAGCGGCTGCTCGAGGAGCGCGACCGGCGGCAGAAGAACAAGGTCGACGCCGCCAGCGCCGCCGGTGCCGGCGCCAAAACCGGCGCCGACGCCGACTCCGACTCCGACGCCGACGCCGACGCCGACGCCGACGCCGACGCCGACGCCGACGCCGACGCCGACGCTGACGCCGACAAGAAGCTGCGCGCCCTCATCCTCGCCCCCACGCGCGAGCTGGGCCTCCAGGTGGCCGCCCACCTCTCGGCCCTCGCTGCGCCTCTGGGCCTGCGCGTCGCCGCCCTCGTCGGCGGCCTCGCGGTGCCAAAGCAGGAGCGGCTGCTCGCGCGGCGGCCCGAGGTCGTCGTCGCGACGCCCGGCCGCCTGTGGGACCTCATGCGGCACGCGCACCCGCACGTGTCCGACCTGTCGCGCCTGTCCTTCCTGGTGATCGACGAGGCGGACCGCATGGTTCAGCGCGGGCACTACGCGGAGCTGGGCGGGATCCTGGACCTGGTGCCGCGCGGGGGCGGCGGCGCGACGGGCGGCGGCAGCGGCGGCGGCGGCGGCGGACGCGGCAGCGGCGCGGCGGTGGCGGCGAGAGGAGGAGCAGGCGGGCGCCAGGGCGGCGGCGGCGGCGGCGGCGGCGCCACCAAGGGCGGCCTGGACGACGAGGACGTCCCCGCCCTCCCCCAGGACGACGAACGCGGCGACGGAGGGGACCACGTGCGCGTGGCAGCCAGCGGCGGCGGCGGCGGCGGCGGCGGCTCGCCCCAGACGATGGTCTTTTCCGCGACGCTCACGCTTCCGGCCTCGCTGCGCAAGCGCCTCCGCAAGGGCGGCGGCGGGCAGTCGGGCGCCGCCACGCTCGACGCGCTGATGGACCGCGTCCCCTTCCGCGCGGCGGGCGGCGCGGGCGCCGGCGCCGGCGGGCGCGGCCCGCTGATCGTCGACCTGACCACCCGCCGGCGCCTCGCCGACCGCGTGCACGAGTCGTGCGTGCGCTGCGCGACCGACACGCGTCGCGACGCCGCCCTGGCGCTCTTCCTGTCGGCGCACCCGGGCCGCTGCGTGGTATTCGTCAACGCCGTGTCATCCCTGCGGCGCCTGGCCGCCCTGCTGCGCCTCCTGGGCCTGCCGGCGCAGGCGCTGCACGCGCAGCAGCAGCAGCGGCAGCGGCTCAAGGCGCTGGATCGCTTCCGCGCGTCGGCGCAGGCGGTGCTGGTGGCGACCGACGTGGCCGCGCGCGGTCTGGACGTCAAAGGGGTCGAGTCCGTGGTGCACTACCAGCTTCCCGCGTCCGCCGACACGTACATCCACCGCTGCGGGCGCGCGGGGCGCACGGGCGGCGGCGAGGGCCTGAGCCTGGCGCTCGTGAGCCCGCAGGAGGCGGCGCGCTGGCGCGCGCTGCGCTTCGCGCTGGCGTCGTCGCTGTCGCCGTCCGGGGAGAACGGGGACGGCGAACAGGGCGCCGACGGCGAGCCCGCCCCCTGCCCCGAGTTCCCGCTCGACGGCGCCCTGCTGCGCGAGGCCGAGCGGCGCCTGGCGATCGCCGAGAAGGTCGACGCGCTCGAGCGCGGCGCGCGCAAGCGGCGCGCGGACGGCGCGTGGGCGCGCACGGCGGCGGCGGCGGCGGGGCTCGCGCTCAGCGACGACGAGGAGGCCGGTGATGCCGACGAGGACGAGGACGTCGACGCTGAAAGGCGCGGCGCGTCGGCCCTGTCGCCGCGCGAGGCCGCCGAGCTCGCGCGCCTGCGCTCGCAGCTGGCGGCCGCCGTGGCCGCGCCGCTGCAGCCGTCGGTCTCGCGGCGATTCTTCGCCGGCGGCGGCTCGGGCGAGATGCTGCTGCGGGCGGCGCGGAGCGGCAAGGAGGGCGGCCGGGCGGGCGCCGCCGGCGCCGCCGCGGCCGAGTCCGTCGAGCTCGCCACGCGCCTGGCCGCCCACGCCGCGGGCGCCAAGCGCGACGGCGCGGGCGGCGCCGCCGCCGCCAGCGCCGACGGCGGCGCGGGCGGCGCCGCGGCGGGCGGCCAACTGTCGCGCCCGAGCAAGCGCGCGCAGGAGCGGCAGCGGCGCGAGGCCGAGCAGCGGCGCCAGCTCAAGCTCGACCGCCTGCTGCTCAGCAACAACGAGCGCAAGCGCCGCCGCCGCGCGGCCGCGCAGGGCACGGGTCGCGGCATGGTCGTGATCGGGCGGCCCGGCGCCGGCGGCAGCAGCGCGGCCAGCATGGCGCTGGCTTCAGCGGGCCGGCAGGCCGGCGGGCCGACGGCGCTGGCGGCGCTGCGGGCGGCGTCGGCGTCTTCGTAGGGTTGACTCTCGTCCGTCTCTCTCATCCGTCATTCCTATCATAGCATAGTTGTTTTCAAGGCAGCGTCTCACGCAACACTCGCACACACGCGCACGCGCACGCGCGCGCACGAGACGATCGCAGTCACGACGAGAACGTGAACTTCCAACGCAAAGGAGAGGCACTTCCTACTGATTGCAGGATGCGCAGCGCGGCGGCGGGTGTGGTCCGCGGGCTCCGGACACAGGGCGCGCGCAGCACCTGGATCGGCAGCAGCAGGCGCGCGCCCGTAGCGTCGTCCGCGGCGCCAACGCCGGCGCCGCCGCCCGCGCCGTCGGCGTCGACGTCTGCTGTGTCCCTCGCCGGCCAGTCCCCCTTTTGGACGCTGTGCGGCGTGCTCGCCATCGGCGTCTCCGCCGCCGCCGTCGGCCAGCGCGCCGCCGTCCAGGACGTGCGCGCCGCCCGCGCGGAGCAGCGCAACGCCGCGGCGGAGGCGTACGCGTCGGCGCGGGCTGAGGCCGAGGCGCGCGGGGCGCAGCTGGCCGCGGTCGAGGCGGCGGCGCGGCGCGAGCTCGAGGCCGAGCTCGGGTCCGGCGCGCGGCGGGGGCGGCGGCCCTGGCGCGAGGTGTCGGAGGAGCTGTGGGCGGCCATGAGCGAGCGGCGATAGAGGCGTCGGGTGGTTGTTACGCTCGCTGTGAAAAGATGACACGACATGCGGTGTTACGCGCGCGTTGGGGGCCGCGAGGGGGCCGGTCCCGGTTGTGTCGCTTGTCGTCCCCGCCACGGCGCTCGTGCCGCCTGACGGGAGGCGGTCGGGTAGCGGGGGGTTTCTTTACTAGTGGTTGTTGATGCGTCGTCGTGATCTAATGGGGGCGCGCGTGTAGTAAGCAGAGCGTCCAAATGGGGGATTGAGTAGTATCAAACCAGATTGGTGGAAAAAGCAAGCGAAACGCGAAACAAACATCAAAGATCAAAAATCAAACTCAAAAACTCAAAAACTCAAAAACTCAAAATCAAAAGATCTGAAAAACAAAACGATCACAGCTCTTGCTTCTTCTTCGCCGCGGCCTCGGCCTCGTCCTCCCTCCGCCGCTTCTCTATGAACTCCCGCTCCTGCTCGCGCATGCGCGCCTCCTCCGCCTCGCGCCGCGCGCCCGCCGCGCGCTGCCGCCGCCCCTCCGCCGCCAGCGCCCGTCCCAGCCGCGAGCCCTGCAGCGCGGCGAGCACGTCGGGCGTGCCTTTCAGGGCGGCGCTCACAGTGGCGCTGTGGACCTGGTCGCGCACGTACTGGAGCTCCGTGGGGTCGAGTCCCTTGCGCAGGCGCGGAGCGCGGCGCTTCTTGGCGGCACCGGCCGCCGCTTTCTTGTCGCCGCCGCCGCCGCCGCCGCCGCCGTCGGCGCCCGCCGCGTCGTCCCCGCCGCTGCCGGCGCCTCCTCCCGCCTTTTTCTCCTCCCCCTCCTCCTCCTCCTCGAGCAGGATCGCGCGCTCCAGCACCCCAATCAGGCGCCGCATGTTGCCCTCGTCGACGTGCTGCGCCACGGCCGGCAGGAAGTAGGCCAGCAGGTGCAGGCCCTTCTGGTGCTCGCGCGCGAGCCACTCGATCGCGCCCCACTGCCCCTGGTCGAGCGCCTGCGCCAGGCACCGCAGGCCGTCGGTCGCGCCGCCAGTGCTCTCCTGCTCGAGTACAGAGGCGGCGACGCCGCGGCGGCGGCGCGGGGCGGCCGCGCCGCCCTTGCCTTTGTCGCCCCCTGCCTGCTCCTCCTCGCCCTTGGTCAGCAGCTCCAGCAGCTCGAGGTGCCCCGCGCGCGCGGCCTCGACCGCCGCGCACGACGCGCACAGGCCGGACGAGAAGGGCAAGAGCGCGCGCACAGCGCGCGCGTCGCCGCGCGCGGCGGCGGCGGCGAGCGGGTCGCGGTCGGCGCGCGGCGGCGGCCGCGGCGGCGCCTTGCCGCCGCCGCCGTCCCCCTCCTCCTCGGCGTCGTCGCCGGCCGACCGCGCCGTGTGCAGCGCGCCCAGGAGCTCGGACGCCCGCCCCGCGGCCGACGTGGCCTTGGCGGCCAGCAGCGCCTCGAGCACGTCGTTGGCGCCGCGGCGCGCGGCCCCCAAGACGGCGCCGATCCAGCTCGCGTCCTGGAAGCTTCCGAGCCGCGCGGCGGCGGCGGTGACTCGCGCCGACGCGCACGCGCCGCCGCCGGCGGTCAGCACGGCGGCGGCGGCGGCCGGGTGGTCGTACATGATGGCGCGCCGCAGGGCGGTGCCGCACGCCTTGGCAGCGGCAAGCGGGTGGTTGGCCAGCACCCAGGACACGACGCCGGCCTGCCCCTCCTCGGCGGCGACACCCAAGGCGCGCTGCGCCGCCTCGGCGAGCTCGTCGGCGTCGCCGCCGACCGTCGGCTGCTCGAACAGCGCGGCGAGCGCGCCCGGGTCGCCCGCGCGCGCGGCCGAGGCGACGAGGCCCTGCGCCACGGCCCAGGGCACGGTGTAGTTGCCGCCCTCGAGCAGCAGGCGCAGCGCCGTCTCGAGCGAGCCGCGCGCGGCCGTGCTGGCCTCGGCGGCGCGCGCGGCGGCGTTGCCGGCGGCGGTGGCGTTGCCGGCGGCGGCCTGGCTCGGCGGCGGCGGCGGCCGGAGCGGCACCAGAGCGCGGCGCCAAGAGGCGCGCGCCTCTGCGGCCGCGGCCCCGAGCGCCTCCTCGACAAACTCGCCCTGCCAGTCGTGCACGCTGCGCTTGCCCGTGGCTGGGTGGTGCACGGCGGCCATCCCCCCGGCCTCCACCATGGCGCGGATCGCCTCGACGCTGCCGGAGCGGCTGGCGGCGCCCATGCCGGCCTTTAGGTCGAGCGGCGGCCGCGTCACCCTTCCCGCGGCCGCCACCTCGCGCCGCACGCGCTCCGTGTCGCGCTCGAGCAAGAGGCGCATCGCCGGGACGTTTCCCTTGAGGGCCGCGAGCGCCAGGGCAGAGGGGCCCGTGGGCATGTCGAGCCCTCCCTTGCTGAAACGGGGCTGGGCGTCGGGGTCCTCGGCATCCAGCAGCAGCTCGAGCACGTCGAGGCCGTTGCCGTTGCCGTTGCCGCCGCCGCCGTTGGCGTCTGCGCCGCCGTTATTGCTGCCGCCGCCGCTATTCGCGGCGGCGTTGTCGGCGGCCAGCTCGACAAGGTGCCCCTCCTCCTCGGCCTGCTTGGCGTCCGGCAGCGCCTGGAAGAGCAGGCGCAGGGCGTTGCCTTTGCCGGCGCGCACGGCGGCCCACACGGCCACGTCGAGCACGCGCGCGTGCCCGTTGTCGTCGGGCACGATGTTGCGCGTGAGGTTGAGCGCGGCGCGGCCGGCGGCGGCGGCTGGGGCGGCGGCGCCGTCGGCGGCGCCGCCGGCGTGCTCGCGCAGCATCGCGCGCAGGAGCGGCACGTCGCCGGCGGCGGCGGCGGCGTAGAACTTTTGCTCGACGGCCAGGTCCACGGGCGGGCAGAAGCCGTCCTCGCAGCCGGACCAGTTGACGTTGGCGTAGGGGTTGGCCGAGGGCGGGGCTTGCTGTTGCTGTTGCTGCTGCTGCTGGGCGAGGGCGGCGCGCGGGGCGACGAGGGCGAGGGCGAGGGCGAGGGCGGCGGCGGCGGTGGCGCTCCCGGCGGCGGCGCGGCACCGGCGCGCCATGATCCTTTTGCTTTTTGAGGCTTTGTGGATGCGCGCAAACCCTACGGCTGCAGCGTGTGTCGGCGATATCGGGTCATTGGGGATTGGCGGGTGATTGGGGGATGGGGGTCAGGGCGACTGATGTTGGAGGGGGCGGGCGGAAAAGCACTCTTCTTTTTCGCGGCTTCCCTTTTTCCCGCGCACGGATCCAATGAGAGGCGACGCCGGTACGACTCACAGGAAACTCCTGACGCGGTTGAATTGGCCCGCAGACCCGAATCGGGGGGGCTAGAGCTGCGGGGAGATCGGCGGTTGATCAGGGGGAAAGTCCTCTTCTTAAAAGGTAAGAGAGAATCGGGACGTCAAAAAAGCTGGATGTGTCGCCTTCTCGACAGAGTTTCAGGGAATGACCAGGAGTCTCATCAAGCGCGACATAGAGTTAAAGCCGCCCTAACGACGACCTGACGCCGACGGGCACGATCACCCCCCCAGGTCGCCGTCGCCAACCCAACGGCGCGCGTCGGCGTCGGGCAGGGCGTCAGGCGCCCCCGTGGCGGCGGCGGGAAACAGCGCCGCCCGCAGCGCCCGCTTGTTCACCTTGCCCATGGCGTTGCGCGGGATGGGCCCCCTCGAGAAGCGCCAGACGCGCGGCACGGCGTAAGGTGGCAGCAGGGCGGCCGCGCCGCGCGCCAGCTCGGCCGCGTGCGCCCGCGCAGAGGCCGCGTCGTCCCGGTCGCCCGAACGCTCCTTGTCCTCTTCCGCCGCCGACGAAGACGCCGACGAAGACGCCGCTGATGAAGACGCCGCCGCCGCCGGTGCCAGCCGCACGAGCGCCGCCACGACCTCCTCGCCCTCGTACCTGCCGTCGGGCACGCCGAAGACCGCGCACTCGGCCACCACGGCGGGGCCCGACGACGGCGGCGAGACAAAGGCCGCCGCAGAATCGGCGCCGCCGTTGCCGCCAACGCCAA
>Ga0209491_10003790_pt1 | contig 24341 bp, 21 predicted proteins | sample BON02_FD_187213 | JGI IMG/M metagenome (GOLD analysis project Ga0209491, IMG submission 187213) | Freshwater microbial communities from Lake Bonney liftoff mats and glacier meltwater in Antarctica - BON-02 (SPAdes) (version 2) | ecosystem: Environmental > Aquatic > Freshwater > Ice > Glacier... | reverse complement strand
CTTGCCGCACCCTATGACGGAAAAGCGGCAACTTGTTGCCAAGAGGTGTCAGCTTGCCGCCTAGCGGCAATTTGGGCATCTGCACCTTTATTCAGCCGAAAAAAAACCGGCCTGTAGCCGGTTTGTTATCAGGGTAAGACAGCGCTTGGCTTAATCAGCGCGAACCGCCGCAAAGGTATGCAGCCCCATACTTTTCAGCTGGGCATGCTGGGCCAACAAGTCGGCGTCTTCGGGGTAGTAGGCCAAGCCCAGCTCAACCGTCTCTAATGCAGACATGGGATCCAGGTCGCAACGGTAGGCACGTGCCAACATCAGGTACGTAAACGCCTGCGTACGCTCGGCTTGCAAGGTTTTTAACTCTGTTAAGCGCTCAATGGCATAGCCCCATTCCTGCTGCGTAGCGGCCAACAAGCCAGTGATGGCCAACATGTCTTCGCTGTGTGGGTACAAGCTAAGGCCCGCCTCACCCAGCGCAACAGCCAAATCGTTGCGCTCTTCAGCCATCAAGGACTGAATGGTGTTGCGAATATCGGTAGGTGTGTAACGCTGTAAATCTGACAGCGGAAACGCGCTGCTGCTGAGGTTGTGACTGCGTAGTGAGTTTAAAAGACTGGTCATGGGTAGCTCCTAAGGAAAAATAGGTCCAAACGTGTGTGCTTAGAGGATTTTTAAAGCAAAATTTGAGCCAGCCCTCTACCATTCATGGCATGGCATAAGCTAGTAACACCCGTTTTGTGCCGTAATACTGTTATAAAACTCATTATTCTTTAAGTCGTACCGATAGCTTGACTTAGAGCGTCTGCGAATCGCGCTAACCAACCGTCTAATTTTTTAAAAAAATGCCACGAACAGCACTGTTTTTAGACCGCGACGGAGTTATAAATCAAGACGACGGTTATGTTAATTTGCGTCATGAGTTTAAATTTATTGACGGCATTTTTGATCTGGTTAGGCATGCCAACACGCTGGGCTACCTAGTCGTAGTGGTAACAAACCAAGCAGGCATAGGTCGCGGCTATTTCACAGAAACTTCATTTGCAACTCTAACAAAGTGGATGGTGGCTGAATTCCAAGCAGCGGATGCAATACTTCACAAGGTTTACCACTGCCCGTATCACCCAACAGCTGGACTGGGAAAGTATTTAAAAGATGACTTTTCACGCAAGCCGAAACCGGGCATGATCTTACAAGCTGCCAGAGAGCTACATATTGATCTCAGCTCATCCGTCATGATCGGAGACAAGGAAACTGATATGCAAGCGGGAATCACAGCTGGTGTAGGCAAAAATCTCTTGCTTGACCCAGATCAACACCCAGTTTCAAATATGGCTCAATACCAACAAATTTCCTCACTGAAAGAAGCCTTTGAACACTTGTCAAACAGACTTGACCCTAGGCTGAGCTCGTGAAGCTGCTTGTTTTATCTGGTGGGTTCGGTACCCGCCTTAAAAACAGCATTGGTGATCTACCTAAGTCACTAGCACCTGTGAATGGTGTGCCATTTCTCTACTTGCAACTCAGACATTGGCGGAGCCAAGGGCTTACAGACTTTGTCTTTTTGTTGCACCACCAAGCAGAGCAAATTATTGGTTTTATAGAGTCCGAACGACTTGGCTTGTTACAAGGATGCTCTGTAAATTGGGTGGTTGAGCTTTTTCCATTAGGAACTGGCGGTGCCATCGCGAATGCTGTGCGCACACTAGAATTAAAAGGCGATTTTTTAGCCGCAAATGCTGATACTTGGCTTGGAACTGGCGTCAGTGCTCTACAAGACACGCCCTCGCCCACCATTGCTGTCGTTAAAATGAAAGATACAAATCGATACGGAAGCGTTCAATTTAACTCGCTTCACATGGTAAGTAAATTTGTGGAAAAAAACGCTTTACATGGACCATGTTGGATAAACGCAGGTTTTTTCCGTCTGGACGCCGAGCTCTTCACAGCTTGGGACAGCAAACCATTTTCACTAGAGAAACAGCTATTTGAACCTTTGATTAAGAATCAAACTCTTAAGGCCTTACCGCTTCAAACAGATTTTTTGGACATTGGTGTGCCAGACGACTACAGCCGTTTTTGCCGATGGGCAGAGGCTGATTACAAAAGTAATCTATGGAATTAAGCCATTATCTTGTTGCTGCAGCCGCGTCCTTGCGAGATGCACTGACAAAAATCAACGCTAATCACAACGGCACTGTGTTCCTACAGGACCCGCAAGGTAGTGTGATTGGCGCTTCAACGGACGGCGATATCCGCAGGTACTTGATCTCTGGGGGCACTTTAGATGACCCTGTGTCCTGTTGCGTGAACCCTGATTTTCTTTGGGGAACACACGCTGAACCTCGCGAACAATTACTGAAAAAGTTAGACCAGCGTATCCGCGTCCTGCCCATCCTAAACAAGGCCATGCAGCTAGTTGATGTCATCAGCCGAGACCACATACCATTGACATTAGAGGGTCCTGTCTATGCTCGGTCAATGGCTCCTGTACGTGTGAGTTTCGGCGGAGGCGGATCGGACTTAACCCACTACTTTGCTGAAGGGAACGACGGCGCAGTCATCAACGCGACCATCTCGCTTTACAGCCACGCAACGCTCAGACTACGCGAGGACACAAAAGTCATCATTCACTCTCTTGACCTTGACAAAACAATCCAAGCTGACAGCTTAGCTGACGCGCTAGCCATACCTGGACCCTTTGGCCTCATTCAGGCTCTGCTAAAAACCGTCGATCCGACCTTTGGCTTCGAACTATTTCTCCATTCCGACTTCCCAATGAAGTCAGGACTTGGGGGCTCCGCGGTCATCGCGGCTGCTGTGCTCGGGTGTTTTAATCAATTCCGAAGAGACCGGTGGGACCTGCATGAGCTCTCTGAAATAGCCTACCAGGCCGAACGTTTGTATTTAGGTGTCGCAGGCGGTTGGCAAGATCAATATGCCACAGTATTTGGGGGCTTTAATTTTATGGAGTTCCGAATGAACCAAAATATTGTTCACCCACTGCGTGTTCAAGCTGACACACTACTGGAACTTGAGGAAAGCCTAATTCTGTGCGACACGGGTTCAACTCACAACTCAAACGAAATCCACATTTCGCAGCAAAAGCAAATGGAGAAAAGCCATATTCTAAAAATGGTAGAGGAGAGCGTGCGCTTAAGTTATGAAATGCGAAACGCCATTCTTAGAGGTAAGTTATTGGGATTTGGCCAGATGCTAGACCAAGCATGGCAACTCAAACGCCAGTTCAGCGAAAAAATTTCCGATCCTCGCTTGGACAAAATTTATACACAAGCGCAGCGCAACGGCGCAGTTGGTGGCAAGCTTTTAGGCGCTGGTGGAGGTGGTTTTTTTCTATTTTATGTGCCGGCTTTTAAAAGGCATGACCTCATGAAACATCTCGTATCGGTAGGCCTTACACCTCGACCTTTCCGATTTGAGTCCCGAGGTCTTCAAGCTTGGAGTGTCCGTGAGTCTAACGAAACGCCACGATAGTAAAACTTATGATTTCAACTAGTTCAATGCATATCGCCGACTTTGAAATTGGTACAGGTCGCACGTTCGTGATCGCCGAAATTGGAAACAACCACAACGGCAGTTTCACAAGTGCAATAAACTTAATCGATAAAGCTCAAGCTGCTGGCGCAGATTGCGTTAAGTTTCAAATGCGCCACTTAGATCAGGTTTACAGACATCGTAGCCTCAAGAAAAATGGTGAAGATTTAGGAACTGAGTATGTTATTGATCTACTGAATAAATTTGAATTAAGCGTAGAAGAACACCGTAAACTATCGGATTATTGTTTCAAAATCAACATGCTTTACCTGTGTACCCCTTGGGACGCAGTCAGCGCTGACACGCTTGAGAGCTTTGCGGTTCCTGCCTACAAGGTGGCTTCGGCAGACCTAACTAACTTACCCCTGATACAACGCCTCATTGAGACCAAAAAGCCCCTCATCCTATCAACGGGCATGAATACGGCCGATGAGGTTGAAGTGACCGTAAACTTCCTAAAAAAACGGGCGGCGGAATTTGTCCTGTTGCACTGCAACAGTACCTACCCCGCGCCTCTGCATGACATCAACCTCAAGTGGATGGCAACGCTGCGCCGCCTACACCCACTCATAGGTTACTCCGGACACGAACGGGGAATCAACATTTCCTTAGCGGCCACCGCGCTAGACGCTTGCATTATTGAGCGACACCTCACGCTGGACCGAGAAATGGAAGGCCCAGACCACGCTGCAAGTCTGCTGCCAGCAGAGTTTGCGAATATGGTAACGGGCATTCGCGAAATCGAGCTTGCTAAGGGCTTGGGGGAGCGGCGTCAACTATCTCAAGGGGAAATGATCAATCGAGAAAATTTGGGGAAAAGTTTGGTGGCCGCCCTGCCGCTGGCAAGAGGCACCATATTAATGCCCCACCATGTAAAGGTACGTAGCCCCGGGCAAGGCTTATCACCTCAAAAATATGAAGCTCTGCTAGGTCGAACCGTCCACCGAGACATTGAGGATGAGGGATTTTTCTTTCCATCAGACCTGCAAGATAGCCGCTTGGAGCCAGGGTCATATAGCTTTTCTCGTCCTTGGGGACTGCCCGTTCGTTACCACGACTTTCAAGAATACGCGAGTCGCGTGGTGCCAGACCTTTGGGAGTTTCACCTCTCGTACTCGGACATGGAGCTTGACCCATCGAAATACCTAACAATACAACCAAACACTGGTTTCGTAGTGCATGCACCAGAGCTATTTTCAGGCAGTCGGCTAATGGATTTGGCGACACCCGATGAGGCATACCGAAATGACTCCATCCGAGAGACGCAAAGGGTCATCGACATCACGCGTGCGCTCAAGACCTACTTCCCCACTACGGCTTGTCCGATGATCGTTGCCAACATTGGCGGCTTCACCATGGACGCCACCCTAGCTGCGGAATCTTTACAAGGGTACTATGAGCGCTTCGAGGACAGCCTGTCGAAATTAGACCTAACGGGTGTTGAGCTTATCCCTCAGACCATGGCGCCATTTCCTTGGCATTTTGGTGGGCAGCGCTACCAAAACCTGTTTGTAAAAGCCAATGAAATAGTTGAGTGGTGCTCCCGCCTAAAGTTGAGGATGTGTTTCGACGTTTCGCACTCAAGCCTTGCCAGCAACCATTTTGAGATGGATTTTTACGACTTTGCGCTGAAGGTAGCGCCCTTCACGGCGCACTTGCACTTAGGCGATGCGGCCGGCGTTAACGGCGAGGGGCTTCAGATTGGCGAGGGCGCCCTAGACTTCACGCGCCTGGGGCAAGTACTCAAAAAGGGGTGTCCACACGCGAGCTTTATCCCCGAAATATGGCAAGGGCACAAAAATGGCGGAGAAGGATTTTGGATCGCTTTGAACAAGTTAGAACGCCTACTATGAATGACTATATTTATGCTCACATCAGGTCGTCTATTGACACCAAGGAGCGGCTACTGAAAAGTAAACAATGTATCTCAAAGATTGAGGTGTTTGCGACGGCTTGGCTACAGTGTTTACGTGGCGGCGGTAAGCTGATTTTTGCGGGTAATGGGGGAAGCTTTGCTGATGCACAGCACTTATCGGCGGAGCTTACTTCTCGTTTTATGTTCGATCGCGCACCGCTCGCCTCATTAGTGCTGGGTGCCAATAACTCTGCCATAAGTGCTATTGGTAATGATTACGGCTATGACCAGGTGTTTTCTCGTGAGCTGACGGGTCTGGCGCAGCCAGCCGACGTTTTTATTCCCATAACAACGAGCGGCAACAGTCCAAATATTTTTTTAGCAACCCAACAGGCAAACAAAATTGGGTTGGTCACCACGGCACTCACAGGAGAGACCGGCGGGAAATTGTCGAGCATTTGCGACTGCTTATGTATTCCATCTAAGAATACAGCTCAAATTCAAGAGTGCCACATCATGGTCGGACATATTATCTGCGGCATTGTGGAAGAAGTTTATTTTAAAGGCTGATTGGATAGTGAAAACTACAAATACTCATAAAATCGGCGTAATGCAAGGACGATTGGTCCCAAAATTTAACAATCAATATCAGGCACATCCGATCGGTTACTGGGACTCGGAATTTGATCTCGGAGCCCGAGTCGGGCTTGATCTGATAGAGTTCATTGTTGATCTGGCGCACATTGAAAGTAATCCCTTAATGAACGCAGAAGGGCTTGCAAATTTGGCAACTGTGATTTCACGTTCTGGCGTAAACGTATCAAGTGTTTGTGCAGACTGCTTTATGTCTGCGCCATTGCATAGCAGCAGCGCCGAAATAGCGGCATCTAGCCAAACATATCTACGTCGGTTGATAGATCATGCACCAGTGATAGGCATTTCGGATATCGTTATCCCGTGTGTTGACCAGGCGTCCTTGCGTACAAAAGAAGATGAGGTCCGCTTTATAGCGGCCCTGGAACCCTTACTACCGGCAGCAGAAAAAAATAATGTTAATCTTGCTCTGGAAACAGACTTAAATCCGCAAAAATTTGGATGGTTGTTAGAGCAACTCAAATGCTCACGAGTGTCCGTCAATTATGATACCGGCAATAGTGCGGCCCTCGGCTACGATCCACGCGAAGAATTGGCTATTTATGGATCCCGAATTACCGATATACATATTAAAGATCGCGTTCGTGGCGGCGGCTCAGTTGTTTTAGGTACAGGCGACACCGATTTCGATGCGGTCTTTGAGTCACTTGTACCTTTCAATTACACTGGATTTTTTATCCTCCAAGCCTACAGAGATGAAGAAGGTCTCGCGATATTCAAGAAGCAATTATCATGGATAAAGCCTTACATTAAACAACTTGCCTCGGGGAGTAAATAGTGAATTCTATCGCGATCATTCCTGCACGGGGAGGCTCAAAAGGCATACAGCATAAAAATATCGTTAAACTAAACGAACACCCTGTCATTGCGTACTCGATAGCTGCGGCGAAGGCATGCAGCCAAATTTCCCGTGTTATCGTAAGTACGGACTCGCATCAAATAGCAGACATTGCCAAATACTACGGTGCCGAGGTCCCATTTATGCGACCGGCAGAGTACGCAACAGACACGTCAACTGATAGGGAGTTTTTGCTACACGCTTTAAACTGGCTTTCCGAGCATGAGGACGTGCAGCCGGACCTGTTGGTGCATTTGCGCTCGACAACGCCCTTGCGTGATCCTAGGGTAATAGACGAAGCGGTCGCTTTATTTTCCAATTCTCCGAAGGCAACATCGCTTCGGTCTGCCCACATGGCTTCTAAAACACCTTACAAATGGTTCGAAATGGACGAAAACGGATTTTTCCAAGGCATTAGGCCATTGGATATGCGCCCTGAGTACTACAACTTACCTCGACAAATGTTCCCCGCCGTCTACGATCCAAATGGCTATGTGGATATATTAAGACCTTCTCAGATTCTAGATTCTGAAAGTGTGCACGGGGAGTTTATTCTAGGCTTTATCACACCTTTTTGTCATGAAATAGATGAGCCTGGCGATCTTCTATTTATGAACTACTTGGCTGAGAAAAATACTGCGCTACTGCCTTATTGTGCAGAGATACCGTTCGCTTAACTACGAAAGAAGTTTTTAAATGAATGATTACCTAAATATTGTGTATGACAAGAAATTACGGCCCTATACTGATTACCCGCCAAAACTTACGCAATTTCTATTTGAAAAATTTAATATGCAGGCCGGGCAGATTTTATTAGAGCCTGGTTGTGGCCGCGGGGAGGTACTGCGGTGCTTCAAAGACCTTGGGATGTCAGTGAAGGGTTGTGATATTTCGCCAGAGACGGCCGTACTTCTTCAGGACCTAGAGATTGAGATCTGCGATCTTGAAGATAGTGGCCTCCCATATTTAGACAATAGCATGGATGTTATTTATACAAAATCATTTCTCGAACATTTTTACTACCCAGAACGCTTCCTGAAGGAGGCGATGCGTGTGCTTAAGCCTGGTGGCTTGATAGTTAATATGGTCCCCGATTGGGAGTCGAACTACAGGAAGTATTATGATGATTACACGCACCGTACCCCCTTCACTTCAATCTCCTTTCGACACATCCATTTAATTCATGGCTTTGAACACGTCACAGTAGAGAAATTTCGTCAGCTTCCTTTTTTATTCCACTCACCTTTTCTAAATTCACTTTGCTCGCTAATCGCTCCCTTTGTGCCATTGCGCGCAAAAGGCAAGATCCGGTGGGTCCGTGAATTGATGCTGATAGGTGCTGGCAGAAAGCCACTCAAGCAGGTTGGGACGGTATGAAGGTACTTTTCATTGGTCTTGGAGGGATCGGACAACGACACCTTCGTAACCTACAGTTGCTGGTTGGCACTAAACTGCAAGTTCTCGCTTACAGAGAATTAAATCGGGGTCAAGTCATCAATGAGAAATTGGGTATTGATGAAGGCGCAGATCTAGAAAGTCGCTTCGGAATACAAGTTTTCAATGACCTAGATCTAGCGCTAGCAGAGAAACCCCTGATAGCTTTTATATGTAATCCGACCAGCAAGCACATGGCGGCCGCGAGATCTGCAGCGGACCAAGGGTGCCACCTCTTTATAGAAAAGGCTTTGTCCGACTCGATGAATGGTGTAGACGATCTGGTTGCGCTCGTGAGCAGCAAAAAGCTGGTGTCTATGGTTGGTTACCAAATGAGATTTCACCCCTGCCTTCTTGAGCTCGAGAGAATTCTGAAGGAGGGTTCGGTTGGGAGGGTTCTGGCTGTCAACCTTGAAGTTGGGGAGCACATGCCAGATTGGCACAAGTACGAGGATTACCGCACACTGTATGCAGCCAGAAAGGACCTAGGGGGCGGCGTAATCGTGTCCCAGATCCATGAATTAGATTACCTTCAGTGGTTATTCGGTGCTCCCAGTAGCGTTTACGCTGTTGGTGGACATTTAAGCAGCCTGGACATAGACGTTGAAGATGTGGCGAGCATCCTTATGACCTGCACCTACGGTGGCCAAAAGATTCCTGTTCACCTCCATCAAGACTACCTACAGCGGCCTCCTACGAGAGGGTGCAAGGTCTTAGGCGATAAAGGCGTAGTTTATTTAGATCTAATGGCGAATACAGTTCTTCATTACGACGAGCTAGGCAAGGTTGCGCTAAGTCTAAAATTCTCGGATTTTGCGAGGAACCAGCTTTTCTTAGGCGAGATGCGCCACTTCCTTTCGTGCGTTGAAACTGGTGAGGAGACCTGTATCCCCCTTGCGGATGGGGCGATTAGCTTGAAAACAGCGCTGGCTGCCAAGCAGTCTATAGAAACTGGCCAAGTGGTCTATCTTTAAAGTTACGCCCATCAACTGTTTTCTACGTGGATCATCGCGAACAATACCCAGACACTCAAAAGTTGGGTATAAGCATCTAAGGCAATGTTTTGGCTACAAAATTTGAAAAATATGATCTCACCGGAAAAGTCGCGCTGGTCACCGGCGGGGCCGGACTCCTGGGACGACAGCACGCGAGCGCACTTCTCGAGAGTGGTGCCACAGTTGTGCTAGCCGATATCTCGATAAACGCACTCGCAGTTGCGTGCACCACACTACTCAACGAGTCACCCTCCGCACAAATACTTACCAAGGTAATGGATGTGTCAAACCCGGCTGACATCCGTCGTGTTGCGGAAAGCCTCAATGGTTTACGCGTTGATATTCTTATCAATAATGCCGCAATTGACCCCAAAGTAACCGAGGACTCCGGGCTCGTAGACACATCCCGAATGGAAAATTTTCCGCTACTGCAATGGGAACAACAAATTGCGGTCGGCTTGACGGGCGCATTCCTTTGTAGCCAGGTCTTCGGGGCCGCAATGGCTCGTGATGGACTCGGCGGCGTAATATTAAATATTGCCTCTGACCTGTCAGTGCTCGCACCTGATCAGCGTCTATACGAGATCCAGGGCCTGTCCGCGGACCAGCAGCCGGTAAAACCTGTGAGTTACTCCGTTATTAAAGCCGGCTTGGTCGGACTAACACGCTATCTGGCTACCTACTGGGCCACGAGTGGGGTAAGAGCAAACGCGCTATCTCCAGGCGGGGTGCAAAATGAGCAGGGGCATGAGTTTGTGCAAAAACTTATTACCAGAATCCCGATGGGAAGAATGGCAAGCCCTGATGAGTACCGAGCCACTGTACAGTTTCTTTGCTCTGACGCCTCATCGTATCTCAATGGTCAAAATATAGTAATGGACGGCGGACGCTCCGTGTGGTAGCTTCTTCGGTTGGCCCTCCTACCTCGAACTCAGTACTAATCCGTGGTAGCGTAAACTTCCAGTCCATAACATTCTTAACACAGTGGAGTAAATAATGACCTGAAAGATATATTATTCAAAGAATTTAACTTTATGCAATACGTTAAGTCAAACAATATTGCTAGGCTGGTTGGCGTAGATTTAGCAGCGGAGCATGTGTCAGTAAAATTTGATGGGTCTATCCCGGACCGACACATTACTTTTTGGGATTATAAAAAATTAATTGACTTGACCGATAGCCTGGGGTTTTCGTCTTGCATACCGGTATACCAAGGGTCATCTGTGGCAGCACCATTTACAAATAATAATGTTTTTGATACGACAGAACCTCATATTAGCTTCTTTGTTGAAATTGTTAAATAGTGCACATACCACAAAATACTCTGTTTGCAGAGTGCCCTAAATTACAAGAAGCAATATCTACATTAACTTCGGCTGTAGCACATCATCATTGTAATTATGATCTGCGACCAGACTGATTAGATAAATTCAGTCATTTTAAATACGAATTTTTTCATCCGTTAAACGGGCATATTAGCTAAATCAATACACAATTAAAAGTCATGAGCCCTAAAGAATCAGGTCACCACATAAAAAGTATTATTTTAGAGACTCTTTTGCGCATCAATGCAGTTTCCAAAGATAATATAGAATTATTATCAGATCACACAAGGGATAAGCCCGATTTAAGCGTTTTTACAGATTGCAAAACTGGAGTTATTTTCATTAATGCATTTTTCGTAGGAGAATCCGAATACATAGACGGAGGCTATCGGAAGATGAAATTAATAGACAATATTCATGAAGGCGTGCGATATGAAGATGACAGAGATACTACTCGCCGATTCGATGCATATAAGCAATTTATAGCTGGCAAGGATATTTGTGACTTCGGCTGTGGTGCTGGCAATTTTTTAAAGAAAGCTAAGAAGTTAGCGGGTAGCGTGATGGGGGTAGAGCTTCAATGGGACTATAGACAACAACTAAATAACTTCGGCATTGCCTGTGAGAGCGGACTTCAGATGGCCGATGAGTCCTTAGATACAATCACACTATTTCACTGCCTCGAGCACTTACCCGATCCAACGGAAACACTAGAAAAATTACGAAAAAAACTTAAACCGGATGGTGAGGGAATTATTATTATTGAAGTACCACATGCGCGGGATTTTTTAATTGCAAATTTAAAGCTCCAAGAGTTTATCGACTTCACTTTATGGTCCCAACATCTTGTATTGCATACCAGAGAGTCCTTACGCCTCCTACTTGACGATGCGGGCTACAAGAATATAGTCATCCAAGGGGTGCAGCGATTTGGCCTTTCAAACCATCTACATTGGCTTTCCGCCAAAAAACCGCAAGGCCATCGTTCTGTTACGTCGGTTTTAGATACGCCTGAATTACAACTTGCATATCATAATGCTTTATCTAAAATTGATGCGACTGACACACTCACTCTCATAGCGACGAACTAGCGCTGACAGATTCAATATTGAAGTGCAAAACCTACAACCTGATGAACGAGTGAGCTTCTCCAATCTCAGACAATAAAACTTCAGCCAGAGCAATTGCGCGAATGTTACGTCGATCGGCTCTATAATATGAAGATCAAACGCTTAATAATTCCTTTAAGTGTGCAAGCATGTGCGGAACTTGATCTTGTAATGGCTCACCCGTAGGTGGCGTGAAACTACAAATAGTCTCAAACCAAGGTGTTTGGGGTTGACCTAAGTACTGCCACTGTCTTCTGCCAAACATCACCGTGGGTAACCCCATTGCTCCCGCAAGCTGCATAACAGCTGTACTTGGGCTAAGGATCATATCCATGTGAGACATTAGAGCCGCTAGTTGTTCTTGGTTGTTGGTTAAGTCCACGTCTGCCCAGCGGTGTATTTTAATATTCAAGGCTTGTTCAGCTGCCACGATTTCCTGCTCACAATCACCATATTGCAGGTTGACAATCTCTATATTCTCCATACATAAGATTGGTGCCAGGTCTGAAAGTGATAAATAATGTTTCAAACGCTGAGCATTTACTTTGCCGCTTCGCCAGCAAATACCAACGAGCCTCTTCGGGCGCAAGGCTTGTAAGCGTTCAGCAAATTTGAGTATGAGTTCGGGGTCAGGTTGAATATAAGGCTCGAATTTCGTGAAGTCCTCCATATGACTGCGAAAAATCCTACACAGTGATGCAGCAGGTATTTGCACCTCATAATCTACACTCGTTAAGGGTCCAAGTTGACTGGCGCGTACAGTTGCATCTGGGAATGATCTTTGTAGCAGCGTTACCAGCCTTGGCTGACACTCAATCATTAGCGATGCACAACATTGCTGTGCTTCTTTCAGCATACTAAAAAACCAAAACTCATCACCAAGGCCCTGCTCCCCCCAAACCAAGAGGCGTTTATTTTTAATATCCTCACCATCCCATTGGGGGATATCGAATTTTCTTCTTGGTGTACGCGCTGAATCATGAATTGGGATAAAGCCGTTGTCGTAACGCTGCCAGCCAATTTGTAACTGACCTGTCGCCAGGTGCGCAAACGAAGAGCTATAAGCTACAGACTTATAGGCCACAGAGTCCTTCGTATGCAAGCTTAGAAGCTCTTCATATCTATCAATGGCAACATGGTAGTTTTCATTACGCGTCTCTATGGATGCCAGATTGGACATCGTATCCAGGTTGCCTGGCTCGAGCGCAAGGCTCGTCTCAAACGCAGTTTTAGCCTCTTCAAACAGCTCTAAGTCCATCAGTGTAGCGCCTAGGTTGTTGTACGAAAGGGCCCTTGTTGGCTCCAGTGACAACGCTTTCATTGCGTACTTCAAGGCGTTGCTATGCTTGCCATTCTTGCTAGATGCGCTGCCCAGCATGACCCAGGATGAAAAATCGTGAGGCTTTTCCTTGAGATAACGTTCCAAAAATTGACAAGCAAGCTCAAATGCACCAATTTTTTCAAATGAAACCCCGCAATAATAAAGCGCCTTTAAGTCCTTAGGACTTGCAGCGTGTACCGCATGGAAAATTTCAGCCGCTTTGTCATACTGTTGTGTAGCTAAAAAACACACGCCTTGATTCATCTGAACGGCATAGTGGGTTGGATTCTCGCAAAGTATTGTTTTGAATATCAGCTGCGCATCGTCATACCGCTTTTGATCCATCAGGTTGACGCCTTTTTGACATGCCAGCTCTAACGGACTTCCTAGCTTCGTCTGGCGCTGTATGCCGCCTCTCTTGATGTGTTGTCTCATAGTTTGCGCATGCTGTAGCTTAAAACTTAACAGCACGCATGTTTCATGCCATAAAACCAATAATAAAGCCCAGCACCCTAACGGGTACTGGGCTTTAACTGCCACAAAGCACGTACTAATCAGGAGCAGCTGTAAAGCCGCTCATAAGTTTACCTTTATTGCAGCAAAGACAACACAGACTGTGGCTGCTGGTTGGCTTGTGCCAACATAGCATTCGCGGCTTGCGAGATGATCTGTGCTTTAGCCAACTGCGTTGTTTCAACTGCGTAATCGGTATCCTCAATCCTGCTACGCGAAGCCTCGGTGTTAGAAATAATGTTGGTCAAGTTGTTGACCGTATGATCCAGTCTGTTTTGCGATGCACCCATACTGCTTCGCATCGTGCTGACTGTTTCTAAGGCGTTGTCAATCGTTGTCAGCGCAGCGGTTGCTTGAGCTGATGTCGAAACGCTCAGCCCAGTCATACTACTGCCAGACCCAGTACCAAGGGTCGGCGCGTTGACTTGGAAGTCAGCTGCACCCACGTTGGCCTCGTTGAAACCATGCTCTGCCACAGTAGCAGAGTCACCCAGTTCAATGCTGATAGGCGTTTCATTGACAGAGTCAAGCTTGATTGAAGCATATTCAATTGCAGCCGCCGTTAAGTCTCCAATCCCACCACCTGTACCAGTGAAGGTGACCGACTGTACGTTAGCACCTTCTAGCCATAACTCGTCGCCCTGCTGGGTTGCTGTGATTCCAGTAATGCCCGTAAAAGTGTTGATGTCAGCAGTAATCGTGGCCAAGTCCATGCCAGCAGTCAACGCTGTAAGAGCCGTACCGTTTAAACTAATTGCCCCGGCAATTATGTCGTCTTCTGCTATCGTAAAGCTTTGCTTGAAGTAAGCGGACGCTATGACACCAGTTTCAGAAGAAAAGTTGTTAATTGCTTCTAGTTTTCCCGAGAAAGTAGTTGTGGCAATGTCTGCATCATAAATAGCAACGCCATTAATTTTTATATCTGATGCCCCCCAAGCAGCAATCACACCGGCCGAGGTGAGGCCATCGCCTTGCGTTGAGTAAGCGTCGTTGCCAGCAGATGCATTGTCCGTTACTTCGTTGAAGCCCAGTGTTGTTAGGTCAGCAAGCGTACCTTCGTCACCGCGTTCAACACTGACAGGGCTGCCGTTTGTAGACTCCAATTTTATAAAGCCTGCGTAAGAAGCATATGCAGCAACGGTTGCGCCGGTCATAAAGCCAGAAGCAGTATCGTAGTCCGATATATTGACTGTGCCAGACCCATCAGCAATTGCGATGGTGGCACCAGTGGTATTGCTCAAGACCATTTTGCCATCATTGTTGATGCTGGCATCCACCAAACCGCCGGTCTCTGCGTTGATGTTGTCAACCAACTCTTGCAAATTGAGTGATGCGGAAATCGAGAAAGTAGATGCCGCTGAAGCACCTAAGGACGTTACCTGAAGCTTGAACTGTCCATCGGTGGTCACACCATCACCGACCAACTTGGCAGTGATTGTGTTGAACGCACTCGCTGTTACATTGTCAACGTTTTGGTTGATGTTGGTGATGATATCTTCCAGGTCATCTGTTGCCGCAATAGCACCTAACTCTTGACCGTTGATTTTGATATCGCCAGCGGTAGCAGCAGAAGGTGAGTTGTCCCAACGTGAGCCAATCAACACATTCGACCCGCTGGATACGCCACCCAGTCCTAAGTCTGCAATTTTTACTGATTGGATACTGACATCCATTGTTTGACCCGCTTGGTCACCAATTTGCAACTTCTTGTCAGTGAAGGTGCCATCTAACAATGCCTGGTTGTTGAACATCGTTGTTGTTGCAATTCTGTCAATCTCAGCCTTAAGCTGTTCGACTTCGTCGTTCAATGCACTGCGGTCTGCGCTGGTATTGGTATCGCTGGTTGACTGAACAGCCAACTCACGCATACGCTGCAAAATGTCGGTAACTTCGTTAAGGGCACCTTCGGACGTTTGCATCAAAGAGATGCCATCGTTGGCGTTGCGCACAGCCATAGACAGGCCACGTGTCTGTGAAGTCATGCGGGTACTGATAGCAAGGCCAGCAGCATCGTCGCTTGCTGAGTTGATACGCTTACCGGTAGACAGGCGCTCCATTGAGGTAGCGAGGTCTTTGGCGTTGCCAACCATCGATCTTTGAGCCACCAGTGAATTAACGTTTGTATTGATAACTGACATGATTTTCTCCAAATATATAAAAGGAAACTTTTCGAAAGAGCAGCTGCCTTGGGGGCCTTGAACTGCTTGAGGACTTGGTGTTTAAGCTTTTAATCACTCAAAACACCCCTGGCAGAAAGGGCAGCAAGCCCAACCTGATGTTTAGTGAATCGGTGGTATGAGAATTTTCTTTAACAGATTCAGTTATTTTTTTAAATCTGCTCGTCCAGCAACAAGCCTTTAATGTCCTCAATGCTGTGCGCCACCCTTAGAACAACCTCTGTGGGTATTTGACGCACCACCTCACCCGTCTCCTTGTTACTCACCGTGATAATTTGGCGGTTCAGCTTCTCGTCAATAGTGAAATTCAAGCTACGTGCGGTTTTAGCAGCTTGGTTGTTAAGCTTTTCTATTGCCTCGCGTAAGTTTTCCTTGCGTTCTTGCTGATCACTCGCATGAGCCAACTTATTATCAGCAGTCGCTTTATCCGCGCTGGCATTGAACAGTTGTTGCTCAAGCGATGTGTCGGTAGCACCCACCGCTGCCTCGGGTTTGTCTGTAGCAAGTCCGTCAAAGCCTGCACCCGTCGCATTCATATTCGGCGGGATTTTAGATCCGTTTGTCTCTTGTATATGAGGCGGTTTGTAGGCTTGCGACGAAGCCAAAGAGGCCGGGCGAGCACCGGCTAGTGAAACATCACTACTCATTACGAATTACCTTTCCGTGCAGAACAACTGCATACGCTATGACAGACCTTTACGTACTAGGCACGAAAAGCTATCGTTAAGTACGTTATCGACACGTACAGAAAGAACTTGAGAAATAATTTGAAATTAACCAGCTGAAACAGACTGCAAGCTGATAGAACCTTCATGTGGCTTAAAGATTCAGCGCCTAGCCAAGACGCTTTAGTGGTTATTTTTATTTATTGGTGTACATGGCCATCATGCCTTCAAAGGAGGCTTTCAAGCTATCACGCATGGTGTTTGTCTGCCCAACCATGGACTCCATCGCGGCGAACTGTTTGGTATACCTGGCCAGTAAAGACGCCATACGTGTTTCAAGCGCAGCAATTTGGTCCTCAAAGGTACTGATACGTGACGTTGCGTTGGAACTTTGGGAGGCAATTGTGCCGCGAGAGTCGATTAAGTCGTTGATCAATACAATCGCGTCGCCTGCTATGCCACGACTGGCGGTACCAACCTCGGTTTGACTGTTGGTATCAGCGCTGAACATCGCCACCACATCATCAAAGTTATTGGTCAATGCGGTGGACAAAGTGGTGGCGTTTATTGACATAACGCCATAGCGGTCAATATCTAGACCCACATCTCTGAAGGCGGTCATTGTGCCACTGGCAGTGGTTGAGTCAGAAATAAGCATGCTGCGCAGCTGGGACTTGATCAGTGAGACCGTGCTATCGCCTTTTAAAGAGCCACTATAAACATCCGCTTCGTCCTCTGATCGGGCGCCGGTGAGCGTGGCTATGTCAGCAATGGCCAAGTTATAAGCACTCACTAAGTTATTGATGTTGTCTGTAATGGTGGTGGTATCGCGGGTGACTCTAAGCTCTACATTGGTGCCCACCGCTACTGATAGCAGGTCAATGTAAACACCCGTAATAGCGTCATCCAGCACATTGGTACTGCGGGACAACGTCAGACCGTTGACATCAACGGTTGCATTCGCCGCTTCTTGAAAGTTACTCGCATCCAGCGCTAGGGTTGACACGGCAGACCCCGCCACATAAGCCGTTGCAGTTGCCGATGTCATGGATACGCTGGTGGTGTCTGTGTCTGCAAAAGATGCGGCTGTGGCGTCACCATCTTCTATTTTTGCCCAATTGAGCGTCAACGTACCGTCAGCGTTGTCCACCACGCTGCGGTTGGTGTTGCCCGTTAAAAAATCATCTGCAGTTAGCGCCGCCGCTACTTTAGTTGCGACTTCAGCCGCCGAGTCGCCTGCAGCGACCTCCAACGCGACGCCACCAACTGTGATTGTGCCCGCAGCAGTCGCCCCACCGAAAGTTAGTGTGTCAACTTTAGCGGTGCCCGTTTCGTCGTCAGCGCTCAGGCTGAAGACGCCATCTTCACCCATTGGCCCAGACAACACAATTCTGTATGGCGTTGATGTACCGTCGCCTGTATCCAATAACTGCGCAGTTACGCCTTGATCAGCAGCGTTTATAGCGTCTACAACACCCTGAGGCGTAGCTGTTGCCACGCTGATAGACGTTTGCGCCACACTGTTAATGGTCAGACGCACAGACAATGCGCTGCCGCTGTTAAGCGCTGTTGTAGATGTAGCGAAAGACCCCATCCCAGTCCGTTGTACAGCTGCCAACTGCTTAACCTCAATAGAATGGCGTCCTGGCTCAGCCGTTGAAGACGTGTAGGCACTTAATACAGTTGCGTCAGACACACTGGCCTGCGCTGAACTAAAGTCAGTCTTGTCGTTCAACTTTTGAAATGCCGTTTTAACATCTTGCAATGACAGCATCAAGGCTGCATAGCCGGACACCTTGCGGTTTTGATCGTCAATTTTGGTATTTATCGCCGCTTCGCGTGGCACTTTTTCAGCGTCCACCAAGCTGGTAGCCAAAGCCTTGACGTTCACACCCGAGCCTGCGCCCAGTGCGCCAATGATGTCAGTTGCCATGTCGCTCTCTCGTTGTTGTCATTGCCGTTCCGCGCTCCCGCCGTGAACCCATGTCTTCGGTGTCGGCAGCTGGCTTACATTCTTTAACCACGCTTGGCTTTAATTGATGTAGTTGAACAAGTTCAACTGCGACACCTTGGCAAAACTGCTTTGCGCAGCCTCAAGTGCCAACATGTCTTTGTTCATTTGCGTGATGGCGGTGGCGTAGTCCAAGTCTTCTACGCCAGACAGCAATGTCTTGAGGCGCAACAAGGTTTCGTCAATGACGGTTTGCTGTGACTCGACCACATTCATGTCGCTACCAATTTGCGCCATGCCCAAGCTGACGCTGTCGGTCATGGCGCTGAGCTCGTCCACGCCGCGCTGCATGGCAGATTGGTCAGAACTTGCAACGGCTGTCACCATGTCGTCCATGGCTTGAAAAAAACTCACGCCGACTGGGTTGCCCTCTGTATCCGTGCGCAATACGCGCTCAAACACATCGGAGCCTGGGCGGTTGAGTTGTATGGTGCGCTGCTCGCCCACCAACACGCTGATCTTGGTTTGGTCGCCGTTGTAGACAAACTCGCCCGTTGCGTTCACGCCAAATGCCGGCTCACTCACGCGGCTGCCCGCAAACAGGTAGGCACCGCCCGTGTCTTGTGTATTGGCCAAGCTCATGATTTGGTCACGCAAACCTTCCATCTCTAAGGCCAAGGACTGTCTGTCAACGGGGCCTAGCGTGTCGTTGGCCGCTTGTATGCCCAGCTCACGCATGCGGATGAGGCCATTGCTGACGTTTTGCAACGCTGTTTCTTCGGCTTGGTAGCGCGCACTGGCGCTGGTTAAGGTGTTGTTGTAGCTGTCGTTGCGTTGAATCACGCCTTTGAAGCGCGTGATGACCGCGGCTTGGTCGGGGGCATCGCTGGGCGCAATGATTTGCTTGCCTTGCGACATCTGAGCTTGCGCGTTGGCCAGCTTGTTTTGCACCGTGCTCATTTGACTGGTCGCACGGTCAAATAAGAATGAGGTAGAAATTTTCATAAAAGTGTCCTAATGTGCACAGGCTTTAGCGCAGTGCCAATATGGCGTCAAACAAGGTGCTGGCGGTTTGCATCACCTTGGCAGAGGCTTGGTAGGCTTGCTGAAACCTAATAAGGTTGGCGGCCTCTTCGTCCAAGCTCACACCCGATATGCCGTCACGTGCCTCAACAGCTTGGTCGTATACCACCGTGAGCGCATCTTTAGACACCAGGGCTTGCTGCGACATGTTGCCCACAGCACTCACCTGTTCTATGTAGGCTTCAGAAAATGTTTTGCCGCCTGGCATGTCTTTAGAGCTGGCCAAACCCACCATGCGCAACATGCCTTCGTTGTTGCCCAAGCCATCGTTGTTGCCGTCTACGCCAAATTTGTCACCCATGGCAGGTGGGCTGGTAAACGTTAAGGTAACGCCTCGATACTCCATGGTTGAGGGGAAAGCTGTGCCGTTAAACGCGCGGCTTGCCACAACAGATCCTGTGGCCCTGTCGGTGATGGTGTAGGCGTTATCGGCCGTAAAGGCCACGTCAAAGGGCTCGGCGCGCAACGACTGTTTAGCGTCCAACACGCTGGCGGTGTAGCTGGCGCTCGCCGTGAAACTGCCTTGGCCACTGACCATCACCACATAGTCATCGCTGGCGCTGCCGTCTATGTACACAGCGGCACGCAAACCCAAGGCTTGCAAGTCGGTGGCAGCACCGGTGGTGCCCATACCAACCCTGACCTCTTGGTCAATGGGGTCGTCTAAAGACCTGGTCAAGGCAATACTGCCCGCATAGGTTGTTGTACTGTCACCCAAGGTCAGGCCCAAGGCGTTGTCAGACACACCGCCTAAGTCGGCTGGACCGACGGTGATGTGGTTGCCCTCAAAGCCTGCCGCATTGGTCAGCACCAGTTCGCCGTCTCGTGACAAGCTTGCAACCACGCGGGTGGTTGCACTTTGTGCATTGATAGAGGTGACCAAGTCAGAAGCACTTGCGAATGAGCCCGATGGGGAAATCGTAACAGCTGTGCCACCCTCGCCTTGCAAAGAGACCGTTCTGCTGAGGTTCAGCGATGTGCCAGGCACCCGTATCTCGTTGGATGCTGTTGCGGTTAGGCCCGCTGCTGTCGCTATGTAAGCGGCTGTTATTTCAGTTTGCGCTGTCACGCCAGTGGCCGCAGTGTCAACCACCACGCTGTAGTCGTCCGCGTCTGCAACCGCCCATTGGAAGGTAACAGAACCATCGCCATTATCAACAGCAACTCGGTCAGAGGTATACGTTAAACCAGCAACAGCTGCAGCTACCTGCGCAGCTGTCTCTGTGCCAGCCAGCGCCACTGTGACACCATCAACCGTTAGGTTGCCTGCAGTAGTTGACGCTGTAAATGTTATTTTTTCTTGTTTCGCATTGGCGGTGTTAAGCCACGCTGCAATTTCTGTTGCTTGCAGGTTGGTCCCTGCTGGCGTAAGCGCGCCCAAGGATCTGCCGTTCAGCGTGATGGCATCGGCGGCAATAGCGGTCAAGCTGGCGGCTATGCGCCCGCCTTGTAGCAATGCGGCTGTGGGTGTGCCGTCCATGGCGCCGCCTGCGTCGTCAAAGACTTGGCTCAGACTTGGCTGGGCTTTGGCACCCAAGAACAAGTCTGAGATACGGTAGGCTTCGTCCCCGGTTTGGTTCAAGTAGCTTGTGTTGTATGCCGCGGCGTTGTTGAAACCATAGGTGTCGCGCAGCACCATGGCTTGCTCGTCCAAGCTCAATGCTGTGCCCAACACATGAACACCCTCACGGGTCATCACTTGTACGGCTTGATCAGCTTGTAAATCGTCTAGATATATGGTTGCATCCGCCGTGCCCTGCGCCACACCTGTGAGCATGCTGAAGGGTTGAGAGCTGCTAACCGTCACGGCCGTGCCAGCACTCACGCTGGGGTTGTTCTTTAGCACGGCGGCGATATCAGCAGGAACTGTAGACGGCGTGGGTGTTGAATAACTCAGGCTGGCGCTTAAGTTGCTGGGGTTGTTGGGGTTGTCAATCACGCGAAATTGCGCTGCAGCAGCAATTTTTTGTGGGTCATCCAGCAACACGCGCATACCGCCCGCTACATAGCTACCAGCGGGCGCAGCGTCAAAACCAAACAAGGCTGTGCCAGGGCTGCCATAGCCGTCAAGGCTCTCGCTGTGAATGGCGTTGACCGCGCTAGAAAACGTGGTGGCCAAGGTGTCCAAGGCGTTTCTGGCAGGCGCTAACACCTGCTCACGAAAGCTCAACAAGCCGCCCACTTCACCTCTGTTGATGCCAGACAGTGTCTCAATGCCACCGTCTAGGCCACGTAAACCCATGGTGACATTGGCGGCAGCGGTGTTGGCGTATGTGGCCACCAGCGGCTTGACCTGTTGGTTGTCTACCAACAAGCCTTGCGTGATGGTTTGACCTAGGCTCACGTTCACGGTGCCGTTGACCGTGAAGCTTGTTTTGATGCTGGCAAATTGCGACAGATTTTTAAGTATCAGGTCGCGCTGGTCCAACAGCTCGGGAGGCTGCTTGGCCACGGTTATGTTTTTTGCCAGTTGTTTGTTAACCAGTGCCAATTGGTTGGCCAAGGTATTGACTTGGCCGACCTTAGAGTCCAGCGCCTGGCCAGTCTCAGTTTGTAACGATTCCAACTGACCAGATAACTCTCGGAAGCGTGATGTCAGGCTGCCTGCATCACTCACAAAGCCTGCGCGCAAAATGGTCGAAGACGGGTCTACCGAGAGCGCTTGTGCGCCTTCAAAAAACTGGTTGATAGCCGTGGTTAAACCGGTTGATTCGCTGCCCATGATGTCGACCACGCGGTTGGCGTAGCTCAGCATGGGCTCTTGGGCGGCCAGCTCACTTTGACTGTTGCGCAAATTGGACTCAATGAAGTCGTCGACTTGGCGTTTCACGCCGTCGAACAACACGCCGTTGCCAATGTAGACCGTACCTTGCTTGCTGGGTGTGTTGGCGCTGAGCGTGATGTCTTGGCGCGAGTAGCCCTCTGTGCCGACATTGGCAATGTTGTTGCTCACGGTGCCCAAGGCACGCTGGTAGGCCATGACCGCCGTGCTGCTGATGCTGAGCATGTCACTCATGACGCGTCTCCTGTGGTGGCGCTACCGGTATTAGAATAGCCGTCGCCCGCGTCATTGAGCAGGCGTTGGGTCAACGTATCGGCGTTTGTATGTGTTGGTGTGCTGCCAGCGGGCGGTTGACGTGTCCAGTGGCTTGGCACTGGCATAGGCTGGCCCACGGCGTAGCTGCCCAGCGGCAACGCGTTGCCGTTGGTGGGCGCATTGTTGCCGCTCAGCGGCATGTTCTGCACCGGCTTGTGAACAGGCATGTGTGTGTCAACGCCATCACGTGCCGATAAGGGCGACACGCGGGCGGCCTCGCCGCCCAATTGTTGCTGCAACAAGTCGGCCATCCCCATCTTGCCCCTTGAGGCCATGGAGACAGATACCTCGCGGTCGAACATGCCTTGGTAGGTGTCCAGCGCGTCCGATTGCAGCATGTCGCTTTTAAACGTGGCCTCGCGCATGGACTTGAGCATCATCTGAATGAACAAGGCCTCGAACTGCTCGGCAGTTTCACGCAAGGCGCCTTGGCTGTCTTTGACCGCACGCCCGCGCAACTCACTCAGACCGCTGAAGTCTAGGTAAGAATTGGTGACGTTGGTGCTGTCGATAGCCATGGTATGTAGGTGTGTATGTAGGGGGTGGTTTGGGTTAAATAATGACCAGCTCGGCGCGCAAGCTGCCTGAGCTTTTAAGGGCTTCTAGAATGGCAATCAAGGCTGAAGGGGTTGCGCCCACTTGGTTAACGGCGTCTACAACCTCGCGCAAATCAACACCAGGCTTGAACAAAAACATAGGCTTGTTAGGCTCATCAACACCCACTGCCGCGTTTTGTACTGGCGTGGTTTGACCAGTGCCCAGCGCTGCGGGTTGAGAGACTTCGTTGGTAGCAGAAATAGACACGCTGATGGTGCCGTGGGTCACCGCTGCAGCCGTCACCTTGACGTTGCGGCTGATGACGACCGTGCCGGTTCTGGCATTCACCACAACCTTGGCAGCGGTCTCACCAGGGATGACATTCAAGTTTTCGATCATGGACACAAAGGCCACGCGTTGGCCAGTGTCGGCGGGTGCACGTACCGTGATGGAGGTGGCGTCAAGCGCTTTGGCAACGCCTTGCCCAAAGGTCTCGTTGATGACCTCGACAATGGCGTTGGTGGTTGTGAAGTCTGAGTCGCGCACATTGAGCACCACAGAGTCGGACTTGCCAAAAGGGTTGTCCACTGCACGCTCAACCTGCGCCCCATTTGGAATGCGACCTGCTGTGGGCACGCCAATGGTGACGCTTGAGCCCGCCGCGTTGGTATCTAGGCCTGTGGTGGCCATGGCACCTTGTGCCAAGGCATAAATCTCACCATCTGCGCCGCGCAAAGGGGACATCAGCAAACTGCCACCGCGCAAGCTTTTGGCTTTGCCAATGGCTGACACGTTGATGTCAATTTTTTGACCAGGCTTGGCAAAACCAGGCAGCTCAGCCGTGATCATCACGGCGGCGACGTTGGCAATGTCAATTTTGCCGCTGTTGGCGGCGGATTCAAAATCAGACAGCGGGCCATTCAAGCTGACGCCCATTTGGCTCAGCAATGCCTTCATGCTTTGCGTGGTGAACGACACGTCTGAGCCGTCACCCGTGCCCTGCAAACCCACCACCAAGCCGTAACCAATGAGTTGGTTAGAGCGAACCGAAGCCACACTGGCGATGTCTTTCACGCGGTCGGCGCTGGCCTGTGCGGTGGCGAGTAAAGCCACGGCCATTACAGCAGCACGAGAAAAAAGCGTTAAAGCATTCATGGTAGGTGTCGATTCTTAGATTACGTTAGAGCTTGCACAAAACGGGCCAGCTATCAAAATGGCCAGAAGTTAAACAACAAACG
>Ga0209491_10003788_pt1 | contig 24362 bp, 17 predicted proteins | sample BON02_FD_187213 | JGI IMG/M metagenome (GOLD analysis project Ga0209491, IMG submission 187213) | Freshwater microbial communities from Lake Bonney liftoff mats and glacier meltwater in Antarctica - BON-02 (SPAdes) (version 2) | ecosystem: Environmental > Aquatic > Freshwater > Ice > Glacier... | reverse complement strand
CAGTCAAAAACAGCGTCGCCCGCTTTGTCTTTCTGGCCATGATCACCCCCACCAAGAGTCGAATGGAAACCATGGCTATCATAATCTATTTAGTAACTATATTGATGGAACGAACTACTAGTTAGGGGTATCAGAGGCGCGCGACTTATAATGCGCCCATGCAGCCCGCAATCGCCGTCAATCCGAAAGACATTTTCAGCCACCGCAAGTACTGGGCGGCGCGCTTCGGTACGGCCCCGTTTTTACCGATGTCGCGTGCCGAGATGGACGAACTCGGCTGGGAGGAATGCGACATCATTCTCGTCACCGGTGACGCCTATGTCGATCACCCCAGTTTCGGCATGGCCATTGTCGGCCGGCTGCTGGAAGCGCAGGGCTTCCGTGTCGGCATCATCGCCCAGCCCGACTGGCAGAGCGTAGACGCGTTTCGCGCGCTGGGCCGACCCAAGCTGTTTTTCGGGGTGACCGCGGGCAACATGGATTCGATGGTCAATCGCTACACCGCCGAGCGGCGGATTCGCAGCGACGATGCCTACACGCCGGATGCCGAACCGGCGAAACGACCGGACCGTTCGGTGATCGTTTACAGCCAGCGTGCGCGTGAGGCGTATTCCGACGTCCCCATTGTCATTGGCGGCATCGAAGCCAGCCTGCGACGCATTGCGCATTTTGACTACTGGTCGGAGAAAGTGCGGCGTTCGGTGCTGATCGACGCCAAGGCTGACATCCTGGTCTATGGCAATGCCGAACGTGCCATCGTTGACATTGCGCATCGTCTGGCTGCCCGCGCGACGCCGGACAGCATTACCGACATCCGCGGCACCGCCTTCGTGCGCGCAGCGACGCCAGCGGACTGGATAGAAATCGATTCGACGCGCATCGACATGCCGGGTCCGCTGAATCCGCCGGTGGATCCGTATGCGACCGAAGAACAGATGGCCAAGGCCGGGTCAACGCAAGCGCCCGATGGCGCGAAGGTCGTGCGCTTCATCCGCGAAGTGAAAAACGCCGACCGCGCGCGCAGCGTGATCCGCATGCCGGCGTATGACACCGTAGCGCAGGATGCGGTGCTGTATGCCCATGCCTCGCGCATCCTCCACGTCGAATCCAATCCCGGCAATGCCCGCGCGCTGGTGCAGCGTCATGGTGACAGGGAAGTGTGGATCAATCCGCCGCCACTGCCGCTGACGATGAAGGAAATGGACGCGCTGTACGAATTGCCTTATTCGCGCGTGCCGCATCCGGCTTATGGCAAGAAAAAAATCCCGGCCTACGAGATGATCCGTTTTTCGGTGACCATACAGCGCGGCTGTTTTGGTGGCTGCACGTTCTGTTCGATTACTGAACATGAAGGTCGCATTATCCAGAACCGCTCGGAAGATTCGATCATCCGCGAGGTCGAGCAGATCCGCGACGCGGTGCCGGGCTTCACCGGCGTGATCTCCGACCTCGGCGGGCCGACGGCGAACATGTATCGCCTCGCCTGCAAGAGCAAGGAAATTGAATCGGCTTGCCGGCGACCCTCTTGCGTGTATCCGGGCGTGTGCCCGAACCTGAATACCGACCATGCACCGCTGATCGGCCTTTATCGCCGCGCCCGCGCGCTGCCCGGCATCAAGAAAGTGTTGATCGGCTCCGGCGTGCGTTATGACCTGGCCGTGGAGTCGCCGGATTATGTGAAGGAACTGGCACAACATCACGTCGGCGGTTACCTGAAAATTGCCCCCGAGGCGATCGGTGAAGGCCCGCTGTCGAAAATGATGAAGCCCGGCGTAGGCTCGTACTACAAGTTCAAGGAATTGTTCGACAAGTATTCGAAGGCGGCAGGCAAGGAACAGTACCTGATCCCGTATTTTATTGCGGCCCACCCCGGCACCACGGATCAGGACATGCTGGATCTGGCGCTGTGGCTGAAGCAGAACGGTTTCCGCGCCGACCAGGTGCAGGCTTTCCTGCCCTCGCCGATGGCGACTGCGACGGCGATGTACCACTCAGGCAAAAATCCGCTGCGCAAGGTCACGCGCGACAGCGAGGATGTGATCATTCCCAAGGGCCTCAGGGTGCGCCGGCTGCACAAGGCGCTGCTGCGTTATCACGATGCCGAAAACTGGCCCATGCTGCGCGACGCGTTGCGACGCATGGGGCGCAGCGATCTGATCGGCAATGGCAAACACCAGCTGGTGCCGACTTTTCAACCCGCCGGCACCGGCTTGAAGCCCGAAGGCGCGCGGCAGCCGCGCAAATACCAGTCGTTCCGCACCCAGCACACTGGTTTGCCGCCGGCACCGGTGGCGCGTGACCGCAAGGCACCGGCAGGCAAAACCAAGCGACCGGCGCGTTCCGCCAAGACGTGTTAACAAGTTTTCAACTATGCGGTTTCCAGCGCGGCATTGCGGCGCCGGCGGACCGCGTTCATGGTGGTCACCACCAGCATGTCGAGCATGCAGTAGAACGTGCCGGCGGCAAGTGGCGGATTCATCGTGGTCCAGCCAACCACCGGCACGTCGTACAGCCATACCCAGTTGCCGATTGCTGTGCCATAGACTTCCAGCCCCAGCGACAGCATGAACATCACTGCATACAGTTTTCGTCCGTTGCTGAATAACATGCAGAGCACCAGCAGCGTGTAGAGAATCAAACCCATGGTATCGGCGCCGATCCACGCCAGGATGAGCACTGGCGGTGCGGCGGCTAGCGGTACCGCCCAGATGATCGAGTCGGGCATGCGTCTGCAGATGGTCATGCCCAGCACGAATATCAGTGCATGTGCCGGCGGCACGAACAGAGGAATGTTGTGCAGCCGGTATTCGTAGAGCCCCCAGCCCAGCGACAGGAAAATTTCACCTGCGGTGGCATAGGCCACACACAGGATCATGCTGGTGCGTGTCTCGGCTGATGAGTTGGCCAGCCAGTACAGCAACATGGCCCAGGTCACGATGTTGACCGCATCCTGGCCCCACACGGCGACATGCTGATCGACGAGCAGGCCAATGCTGATCAGCGCGACGATGGTCCATGGCGGCGCGGGTGATGTCGCGGTATTGAGCGTAGGCACTGTAGCGGCGTTTATATATAAATAATTGATTATATTAGCTATTTTCCACTGAATTTGGCTTTGCGTTTTTCCTTGAAACTGGCAATGCCTTCTTTTGCGTCAGCACTTTGGCGTATGCGCTGGATTGCAGCGCGGCCTTGTGCGGCGAGTTCCGAGGGTCCCTTCGGGATGATGCGGGATACGTAATCACGCAGCACCGACAGCACCAGCGGCGCATTGTCGGCGAGCTGGCGCGCCCATACCAATGCGGCATCGAGTTGTGCGCCGGGCTTGACGAGCTGATTGACGAGGCCGATCTGATACATGCGTTCGGCGGTTATTTCATTGCCGACCAGCATCAGCTCCATCGCCACCTTGTGCGGGATGCGTGCGGCGAGTCCGGCAATGGCAGCACCGGTGAATCCGACCTTGGCTTCGGGGAACATAAATCTGGCATCGTCGGCTGCAATGCACAGATCGCACATTTGCACGATCACCACGCCGCCACCGACCACCCAGCCGCCGACCGCGGCGATCAGGGGTTTTTGCATCGGCACACCGATATTGGGAACGCAGCCCGGGAAATCGTCGGGTGGCCCTTTGATGTCGGCGCCGCCGGTGAAATGTGCGCCGGCATGAGTCAGCACGCCGACGCGGTCATCGCTGTCATTCAAACGTTCGAGCGCCGCGCGCAATTGAGCTGCGACCTCATTGTTGATGGCGTTGCGTTTTTCAGGGCGATTCAGCGTGATGATGGCGACGCCGTCGCGCGATTCATAGGTAACTACGGCTGTGGTCATGGCAAAACTCCTCCGGAAAATTTATATGGCTGGCGCTGCTGCCAGCGTGGCTCGCGCATCGAGCGCGATGATGCCGCGGCCCGCTTCGCGTACCAGTAATGGATTGATGTCGAGTTCGGCCAGGCGAGGGCCCAGTGCGGCAGCCAGCTCGCTGAGCCTGGCAACGGTATCGGCGAGTGCCTCAATGTCAGCCGTCGGCCGGCCGCGTGCACCAGCCAGCACCGGTGTAATGCGCAAACGTTCGATCAGCTGTCGTGCGTGTGTCGGCGAGATTGGTGCTATGGCCATTTGCACGTCGCTGAGAATTTCCACCAGCACGCCGCCGCTGCCGATGATCACCACTGCGCCGAACTGTGGGTCCCAGCGGCATCCGACGATCAGTTCGGTGCCTTCATCGAGCATCGGTTGCACAACGCAGCCATCCAGTTTGGCGCCGGGTAGATGCGCGGCGATGCCGCGGGCGATGTTCTGCCATGCGATGCGCAAGCCGTCGGCATCTTTGATGTTGAGCTTGACGGCGCCGGCTTCGCTCTTGTGCACCAGTTCGCGGCAGACGCCTTTCAACACCACCGGGTAACCGATGTGCTGCGCTTGCTTGAGCGCGGCATCAAGTGTGCGCGCGAGTATGTCTTCGGTGGTATTGATGCCGCCGGCGCGCAGCAGCGCTTTGGCTTCGGGTTCGGTTAGGCGTCCATCGGGCAATGTCGTTGTGTGTGCGCGTATGGCAGCAGCGTTTGCGGATGACGATTTGGCAGGCGACGGCGGATTGCGCAAGGCATCGCCGTAGTCGACGGCGACGCGCAGCACGCGCAGCGCATCGTCGAGACGGTTGGTATACGGACAGCCGATTTCCTTGAGCGCGTTGCGCGCACCGTCAACCAGTTTTCCGGGCGTCAGCAGAATTGCGGTGGGTTTTTTACCGGCCAGCGCGGCTTTGCCCCACTGGCGCACCTTGTCGTCGAGTTGCGGCGTGGTGGCGACTGCAATCAGGATGGCGCCGACTGCCGGATCATTTGCCAGCAATTCGTAAGCGGTGAGCGCACTGTCGAGGCCGCTCGCCCGCGGCAGACCGCCGACGTCCAGCGGATTGATGGTGCGGCCCGGCGGCAGGAATTTTTTCAGTTCGGTGCAGGTGGTTGCGCCCGGCTCGGCCAGTGTCAGGCCAGCGGCGACGACGCGATCACCAGTCACCGCAACGGTACCGCCCGAAGGCGACACCACGGCGACCGTCGGCGTTGCTGCCGCGCCGAAGCGGATCAGGAAGTCCGCGCAGTAAATCAGGGCTTCGGGATCATCGAGCAGACAAACTGCGTAATCGCGGCAGGCGGCCTCCCATACCTCGTACGAGCCGGCGAGGCTGGCGGTGTGGGATTGTGTGACTTGCTGCCCGGCAGCGCTGCGTCCGGCTTTTACCGCAAGTATCGGCTTGCCGGCGGCACGCGCCCGCTGCGCGAGCGCGAGAAAACGTGCGCCGTCCTTCAAGCCTTCTATATAGAGGCAGATTGCGCGTGTGTTGTCGTCTTCAATGAAATACTCAAGCAGATCGCACAGTTCGATGTCGGCCTGGTTGCCGACAGTTGCGGCAACGCTGAAGCCGGTGCCGAGATCCTGCGCATGCGAAATCAGCGATGCCATCAGTGATCCGCTCTGGCTGGCCAGTCCGATCGCGCCGCGCGGCATAGGCGGCACCGCCAGCGCAACCGACGAGGTCAGCGCGAGTTGCAGGTGCGGGTTGATGTAACCGAGGCAATTGGGGCCGATCAGGCGCATACCGTAGCGACGAGCGATTTGCAGCAATTCGTCCTGCCGTGCCGCGCCTTCTGCGCCGGTTTCCGCAAAATCGGCGGTAATCACCACGGCGCCGCGTGCACCAGCCTTGCCGCAATCCTCGATTGCCGCGGGAAGATGCACTGCGGGCAGTGCAAGGATGCAGACATCAACGGGTTCGCCAGCCAAGGCGAGTTTTGCTACTGCAGGGATGCCCAGCACCTCCTTTGCCGTCGGATGTACGGGCACGATGCGCCCACGGTAGCCGTGCTGCTGCAGAAAATGCATCACGCGGCCGCCGAATTTGGCGGGATCGCCTGATGCGCCGAACACAGCGACGCTGCGCGGGTTAAGAATGGCCCGCAGTGTGGAAACAACAGGATTCATGGTTTGATCGCAGCTTAGCATCGATATTTGCCGCTATCGGCGGTCCGGAGTTGTGCGCCCCTATAATCGGAGGCTCACGTTGTAAATTCCGGAGAACATGATATGGACGGTGTAGCAGTAGTGACGGGGGCAAGTTCGGGGATAGGCGAAGCCATTGCCCAGGATTTGCTGGATCAGGGGCTAACTGTAGTGACACTGCAGCGGCGTCCACCCAGAATCAAGCATGCGCGCATCCTGCATCATGCGGCGGACCTTGCTGATGCTGCGGCAACTACGGCAGTGGCGCAAGAAGTCGCTGCCAAATATCCCGTGCGTTATCTGGTCAATAACGCCGGTGCCAACCGGCCAGGGTCGCTGGAACAGGCGACCATCGACGACATGGACCATGTATATGCGCTGAATGTGCGCGCGGCCATGATCCTGATCCAGACTCTGGTGCCGGGCATGCGCCAGGCCAAATTCGGCCGCATAGTCAGCATTTCTTCCCGCGCCATCCTGGGTAAAACCCAGCGCCTGGCCTATGCTGCAGGCAAAGCGGGGCTGGTTGGCATGACCAAGGTACTTTGCCTGGAGTTAGCGGGAGATGGCATCACGATAAATGCAGTTGCGCCGGGGCCAGTGGCTACTGAGCTCTTTGACAATGGCCATCCCATAGGCAGCGCCAAGCGCCAGGCCGTGATCGACAGCATTCCGGTCAAGCGGGTGGGAACCCCCAGGGATGTGGCCCGGGCAGTCAGTTTTTTTCTGAATCCGGAGAGTGGATACATTTCAGGTCAAACGTTGTTCGTTTGTGGTGGCAGCAGTGTCAGCGGGTCTGGCGGGAATTAGAGTATAAGTTATTGTTTTATTTAATATTAATTTAGATGCAATTTGGTGTGTGTGCGCTCACATAAAAGGGAATTCAGATTTATTGGCACTTGTCGCGGGAATCAAGATTTAGCGAGATTGGTTTGGCTGGGAGGGGTGCGGTATTGGTCGGGATCGGAGCCGGGCAAAAGCAGGGGATAGCGTGGCTTCGCTTGCTGCGGACGCGCTCTCGACGTAATCGTATACCGCTGCGTTTTCATGGCTTTGTGCATGGCTACGCCGATTTCCCTGTGTTGGTACTGCCCAAGTTGTGATTCCTTAGCATTTTTCATACCTAATTCGTTGACACTAAGGCTTAATCTAAAGATAATTGTCGGTTTCGTTCGGAGGGGTTCCCGAGCGGTCAAAGGGGGCAGACTGTAAATCTGTTGGCTCAGCCTTCGAAGGTTCGAATCCTTCCCCCTCCACCAGGTTTTTTGTAAGGGCGTGCCTGGGAGTTTGTGTCGGGGTGTGTGCGGATTCTCGGAATGTGGTGGTGTGGCAGTCAGGGCGGGTGTAGCTCAATGGTAGAGCAGAAGCCTTCCAAGCTTACGACGAGGGTTCGATTCCCTTCACCCGCTCCAGCAACCGCAGTACTCGCTTCCCGACGGGAGCATGGCAGCAAGTTTGGTTTTGCGCCCATGTAGCTCAGTGGCAGAGCACTCCCTTGGTAAGGGAGAGGTCGCGTGTTCAATCCACGCCATGGGCACCAGTTTCATGCAGTGGGAGTGTTTTAACTTTTTTTCTAACCATCAACAGAAAACACGGTAGGGAAAAGCAATGGCCAAAGGCAAATTTGAGCGTACGAAGCCGCACGTGAACGTGGGAACGATTGGTCACGTGGATCACGGGAAGACGACGCTGACGGCGGCGATCACGACGGTGCTGTCGGCGAAGTTCGGCGGCGAAGCGAAGGGATATGCCCAGATTGACGCGGCGCCGGAAGAGAAGGCACGCGGGATCACGATTAATACGGCGCACGTGGAGTATGAGACGGCGAAACGTCACTACGCGCACGTGGATTGCCCGGGCCATGCGGACTACGTGAAGAACATGATCACGGGGGCAGCGCAGATGGACGGCGCGATCCTGGTGGTATCGGCTGCTGACGGCCCGATGCCGCAGACCCGCGAACACATCCTGCTGGCGCGCCAGGTAGGTGTGCCTTTCATCGTCGTGTTCATGAATAAAGCGGACATGGTCGATGACAAGGAACTGCTGGAGCTGGTGGAGATGGAGGTGCGTGAGCTGCTCTCCAAGTATGACTTCCCGGGTGATGACACCCCGATCGTGATCGGTTCGGCGCTGAAGGCGCTGGAAGGTGACAAGGGTGATCTGGGTGAAGTCGCGATCATGAAGCTGGCTGATGCGCTGGACAGCTACATTCCGGAGCCGAAGCGTGCGCTGGACGGCGCGTTCCTGATGCCGGTGGAAGACGTGTTCTCGATTTCCGGTCGTGGCACAGTGGTCACGGGTCGTATCGAGCGCGGCATCGTCAAGGTGGGTGAAGAGATTGAGATCGTAGGGCTGAAGCCGACGCTGAAGACGGTGTGCACGGGTGTGGAAATGTTCCGCAAGCTGCTGGACCAGGGGCAGGCGGGCGACAACGTGGGCATCCTGCTGCGCGGCACGAAGCGTGAAGAGGTGGAGCGTGGTCAGGTGCTGGCGAAGCCGGGCAGCATCACCCCGCACACGAAGTTCACAGCCGAGATTTATGTGCTGTCGAAAGACGAGGGTGGTCGTCATACGCCGTTCTTCAACGGTTACCGTCCGCAGTTCTACTTCCGGACGACTGACGTGACGGGCAGCATTGAGTTGCCGAAGGGCACGGAGATGGTGATGCCTGGTGACAACATTTCGATCACGGTGGCGCTGATACAGCCCATCGCGATGGAAGAGGGGCTGCGTTTCGCGATTCGCGAAGGTGGCCGTACCGTAGGCGCCGGCGTCGTTGCTAAAGTGATCGAGTAAAGCTGCAGGCCAGTAGCTCAATTGGCAGAGCGTCGGTCTCCAAAACCGAAGGTTGGGGGTTCGATTCCCTCCTGGCCTGCCAAAGTAGGTGGCACAGATGAACCGGCGATGTGACTCAGAAATGGGGCGCTTGGCCGGCCAGGGCACAAAAGGCACAAGGCGGTTGCGATAGTGGACAAGATCAAGATTGCGGTAGCGGTATTGCTGGTTGCCGCGGGCATGGGCGGGTTTTATTACCTGCAAGAAAGCGCAACCGTAATCCGGTTGGCGTCGGTGCTGTTTGGCTTCGCCGCGGGTGTTGCGGTGCTATGGACGACGGAGCCGGGGCGCGGACTGTTCGCATTTGCCCAGGAATCTGCGGCTGAAACACGGAAAGTGGTCTGGCCCACGCGCAACGAGACGTTGCAGGCGACCGCGATTGTGTTTGCATTCGTCGTGGTCATGGCGCTTTTTCTGTGGATGGTGGACGGAATCCTGTTGTTCGTGATGAAAAAGCTGATCGGCGGTGAATAGATGAGCAAGAAATGGTATGTGGTGCACGCGTATTCGGGCTTTGAGAAAAGCGTGCAGCGCGCATTGCTGGATCGCATCCGTCGCGCCGGCATGGAAGACCAGTTTGGGCAAATTCTGGTGCCGGTAGAGGAAGTGGTCGAAATGAAAGGCGGCCAGAAGAGCATCAGCGAACGGAAATTTTTCCCGGGCTATGTGCTGGTCGAGATGGAGATGACGGACGATACCTGGCATCTCATCAAGAACACAGCGAAGGTCACCGGGTTTGTCGGTGGTACGGCGACCAAGCCCACGCCAATTTCGGAAAAGGAAGTGCAAAACATCCTGAATCAGATTCAGGCGGGCGTGGAGAAACCGCGGCCCAAAGTGTTGTTCGAAGTGGGTGAGGCGGTGCGCGTCAAAGACGGTCCGTTTGCCGATTTTCACGGCAACGTGGAAGACGTCAACTACGACAAGAGCAAATTGCGGGTGTCGGTGACGATTTTTGGCCGTTCGACTCCGGTCGAACTGGATTTCGGGCAGGTCGAGAAGGCCTGATTTTTTAACCTCGGGGAGGACGCTGCATTGTTAACCGGCGTCCGCTTGCACCCGTAAGGAGAACTTGAATGGCAAAGAAAATTGTAGGCTTCATCAAGCTGCAGGTGCCGGCCGGCAAGGCGAATCCCTCGCCGCCTATCGGCCCGGCGCTGGGTCAGCGCGGCCTGAACATCATGGAATTCTGCAAGGCGTTTAACGCCGCTACGCAGAAAATGGAGCCTGGCCTGCCGATTCCCGTGGTGATCACGGCTTTCCAGGACAAGAGTTTCACCTTTGTCATGAAGACACCGCCGGCGTCGGTGCTGATCAAGAAGGCAGCCAAGCTTGAAAGCGGCAGTGCGCGTCCGAATACCGACAAGGTCGGGCGTATCACGCGCGCACAGATCGAGGAAATTGCGAAAGCAAAAATGCCCGATCTGACCGCAGCCGATCTGAATGCCGCGGTGCGCACCATCGCCGGCAGTGCCCGCAGCATGGGCGTTGAAGTGGAGGGCGTGTAAATGGCCAATATCTCCAAGCGTTATAAGGCGGTTCACGCAAAAGTTAACCGCAATCAGCTGTACCCGCTGAAAGATGCGCTGCAGCTGGTCAAGGAAAATGCAACGGCCAAATTCAATGAGGCGATCGACGTCGCACTCAATCTTGGCATTGATGCCAAGAAATCCGATCAGAACGTGCGCGGCTCGGTAGTGCTGCCGCAGGGTATCGGCAAAACAGTTCGTGTCGCAGTGTTTGCGCAGGGTGAAAAGGCCCAGCAGGCGAAGGACGCGGGGGCTGATCTGGTCGGATTTGATGATCTTGCGGCCGAAATCAAGGGCGGCAAGATGGATTTCGACGTGGTTATTGCGACGCCTGATGCGATGCGCGTGGTCGGTCAGTTGGGTCAGATTCTGGGGCCGCGCGGCTTGATGCCTAACCCGAAAGTGGGGACGGTGACGCAGGATGTGACGCTGGCAGTGAAAAACGCCAAGGCCGGCCAGGTCCAGTATCGCGCTGACAAGGCAGGTATCGTGCAATGCACGATCGGTCGTGCATCTTTCACTGTTGATGCCCTGGAAGAGAACATCCGTGCGCTGGTCGATGCGGTGAACAAGGCGCGTCCGGCTGGAACCAAAGGCATCTATCTGAGGAAAGTGGCAGTGTCGAGCACGATGGGGCCTGGGGTCCGCGTCGATCAGTCGAATTTTGCACAGCAACAGCAGTGATATTGAAGCCCTCGCGCATGGGCGCGGGGCAGAAACTTTGGGCCGCCGGCAGCAGCATCGTTGGCGGGTTGTCAAAGACCGTAGGGACCGAGAGGTTTAATTTTTGGAAACTGGCTGCTGGCATTGCCAACGGCTGGACACCTAAATCCTACGCAGACGGTGTGCCCGAAACAGGTCAAACATGTTCGTGTCTGATTTCTGGATCAATGGTCGCCGTGCAGTGGCAAGAACGGTGGGCGCGAAACGAAGAAACGGGAATGGAGCATCAGGAATGGAACTTCTAGTCATGATGCTTTATCCGGAATCATCGTTCAGCATCCATTATTTAACGTTTAACGTTTAACGGAGAACGACCTTGAGTCTCAATCTGGAGCAGAAGCAAGCGGTGGTGGCTGAGATCAGCGCGCAGGTTGCGCAAGCTCAGTCCATTGTACTCGCCGAGTACCGCAGTCTGCCCGTGGGGGATATGACCGAGCTGCGCAAAAAAGCGCGTGATTCGGGCGTGTACTTCCGCGTTCTGAAAAACACCCTGGCGCGTCGTGCGGTCGCCGATACACCGTTCAAGGCACTGGCTGATCAGATGATCGGACCGCTGGCTTATGGTATTTCGAGCGATCCTGTGGCTGCCGCCAAGTTGCTGCACGAGTTTTCGAAGGTAAACGAGCGTCTGGTGATCAAGGGCGGTGCCATGCCCAACGTCATGATGAGTGCCAAGGAAGTTGCGGTGCTCGCCAAGATGCCCAGTCGTCTGGAACTGCTCGCCACCCTGTTGGGAACGATGCAGGCGCCGGTTACCAAGTTTGTCCGCACCCTCAACGAGGTGCCGGGCAAGTTTGTGCGGGCGCTGGCTGCCGTGCGGGATCAGAAGGAAAAGCAGGCTGCATAAAGGCTACGGCCTTGGTGCAGGGACCATCGCATTTCTATAACATATTGTTTTAATTAAATATTTTAGAATTCAGGAGAACGACATGAGTGTAGCCAAAGCAGAAATTCTTGACACCATCGCGAACATGACGGTGCTTGAGCTGTCCCAGTTGATCAAGGACATGGAAGAGAAGTTCGGCGTGTCGGCAGCAGCAGCAGTTGCCGTTGCGGCCCCTGCCGCTGGTGGCGGTGCTGCCGCCGCCGAAGAGCAGACCGAATTTACCGTCAACCTGACCAGTTCCGGTGCCAGCAAGGTCAACGTCATCAAAGTAGTGCGTGCGGTGACCGGCCTGGGCCTGAAGGAAGCCAAGGATCTGGTTGATGGTGCGCCGAAGCCCGTCAAGGAAGGCATCTCGAAAGCCGACGCCGACGCCATTACCAAGCAGATCATCGAGGCTGGCGGAACGGCCGAGATCAAGTAATCGCTGGAACCTGCGCCGGATGGTGGTTATCAGCCATCCGGCGCCTTTTGACTTTTGTGATCAAGGTTGAAAGTGGCAGGTCATACCACGCACCGCGTGATTGTGACCTGCAACATTTGACTTTCTGACTCTGCCCCGGAGTAGACATGGCCTATTCGTTCACCGAAAAGAAACGCATCCGTAAGAGCTTTGCCAAACGCGAAAGCGTATTGCAGGTGCCTTACCTGCTGACCACGCAGCTTGAATCGTTTGCGGCGTTCCTGCAGGAGTTCGCTCCTGCTAACGCGCGCAAAAATGAAGGCTTGCAGGCGGCGTTTACCAGCATTTTCCCGATCGAAAGCCATTCCAAGAATGCGCGGCTCGAATTCGTCAGCTATGTGCTGGGCGTGCCGCCATTTGATGTCAAGGAATGCCAGCAGCGAGGTTTGACCTTCGCGGCACCGCTGCGCGCCAAGGTGCGCCTGACGATAATGGACAAGGAAGCGTCCAAACCGACGGTGAAGGAAGTGAAGGAGCAGGAAGTTTACATGGGCGAGATTCCGCTCATGACGACCAATGGCTCATTCGTGATCAACGGCACAGAACGTGTGATCGTTTCGCAGTTGCATCGTTCGCCGGGCGTGTTTTTTGAGCACGACCGCGGCAAGACGCATTCTTCGGGCAAGCTGCTGTTCTCGGCGCGGATCATTCCCTACCGCGGTTCGTGGCTGGATTTCGAATACGATCCCAAGGACTACCTGTATTTCCGCGTGGATCGCCGCCGCAAGATGCCGGTCACGATCCTGCTCAAGGCGCTCGGTTTCACCATTGAGCAGATACTCAAGGAATTTTTCGTATTCGATACCTTCCATATTACGAAGAGCGGTATTGAATTTGAACTCAAGCCTGAGCGCATGCGCGGCGAAACGGCGCGCTTCGATATCACCACCAAGAGCGGGAAACTGCTTGTTGCGAAAGACAAGCGGATCACCGTGAAGCATGTGCGTGACATGGAGGCAGCCGGATTGAAGCGCCTCGATGCGCCGGAGGACTTCCTGATCGGCCGTGCGCTTGCGCACAACGTGATCGACAAATCGACCGGCGAACTGGTGGCCAGCGCCAACGACGAGATTACCGAAGAGGCGCTGATCAAGCTGCGTGAGGCGGGGATTTCAAGCATCGAAACCATCTATGCCAATGACCTCGACCAGGGGCCGTACATTTCGCATACCCTGCGCATCGATGAAACGGCGGACCAGCTGGCTGCGCAGATTGCCATCTACCGCATGATGCGCCCTGGTGAGCCGCCGACTGAAGATGCGGTAAAAACGCTGTTCAACGGATTGTTCTTCTCCCCGGACCGCTATGATTTGTCAGCGGTTGGTCGCATGAAATTCAACCGTCGCGTCGGACGCACGGAGCTGGTGGGCGCGAACACCCTGTCACCGGAAGACATCGTGGCCGTTATCCGGATTCTGGTGGAATTGCGCAATGGCCGAGGTGAGATAGACGATATTGACCATCTCGGTAATCGCCGCGTGCGGTCAGTGGGTGAACTGGCTGAGAACCAGTTCCGCGCCGGTCTGGTGCGCGTTGAGCGTGCAGTGCGCGAGCGCCTGTCGCAGGCCGAATCCGACAATCTGATGCCGCACGATCTGATCAACGCCAAGCCGGTATCCGCGGCCATCCGTGAATTTTTCGGATCGTCTCAACTCTCGCAGTTTATGGATCAGACCAATCCGCTGTCGGAAATCACCCACAAGCGCCGTGTTTCGGCGCTGGGACCGGGCGGACTGACCCGTGAGCGCGCCGGCTTTGAGGTGCGCGACGTGCATCCGACCCACTATGGCCGGGTATGCCCGATTGAAACACCGGAAGGTCCGAACATCGGTCTGATCAACTCGCTGGCCATCTATGCCCGGACCAATGAGTATGGTTTTCTCGAGACGCCATACCGGAAAGTCAAGGATGGCAAAGTCAGCGAAGAAATTGATTATCTGTCGGCGATTGAGGAAGGCAAATTCGTAATCGCCCAGGCCAATGCCGCGTTGGACAAGCAGGGCAAATTTGCTGATGACCTGGTTTCGTGCCGGCATCACAACGAATTCGCACTGTCGGCACCCGATCGCATTGAATACATGGACGTAGCGCCGGCACAGGCGGTTTCTGTGGCCGCATCGCTCATTCCTTTCCTTGAGCACGACGACGCCAACCGTGCGTTGATGGGGTCGAACATGCAGCGTCAGGCTGTGCCTTGCCTGCGTGCGGAAAAGCCGCTGGTGGGCACTGGACTGGAGCGCACGGTCGCAGTGGACTCGGGTACGGCGGTGCAGGCGCGTCGCGGCGGCGTGGTGGATTACGTGGATGCCGGCAGGATTGTGGTGCGCGTCAATGACGATGAAACTTCCGCGGGCGAAGTCGGCGTGGATATCTACAACCTCGTCAAATACCAGCGTTCCAACCAGAACACCAATATCAACCAGCGGCCGCTGGTCAAGGTGGGTAATCACATTGCCCGCGGCGACGTGGTGGCCGACGGTGCGTCCACCGATATGGGCGAATTGGCGTTAGGCCAGAACATGCTGGTCGCATTCATGCCCTGGAATGGTTACAACTTCGAAGACTCGATCCTGATCTCGGAGCGCGTCGTTGCCGAAGACCGGTTTACTTCGATACACATCGAGGAGCTGTCAGTTGTTGCGCGCGACACCAAACTCGGGCCTGAAGAGATTACCCGTGACATTTCGAACCTGTCGGAGTCGCAACTGGGGCACCTCGATGAATCCGGCATCATCCATATTGGCGCTGAAGTCGAGGCCGGTGATGTGCTGGTAGGCAAGGTGACGCCCAAGGGCGAAACCCAGCTGACGCCGGAAGAGAAGCTGCTGCGCGCCATTTTCGGCGAGAAGGCTTCGGATGTTAAAGACACCAGCCTGCGCGTGTCTTCGGGCATTTCGGGCACAGTGATTGACGTGCAGGTCTTTACGCGCGAAGGCATCGAGCGGGACAAGCGTGCCCAGCAGATCATCGATGACGAACTCAAGCGTTACAAAAAGGACCTGGGCGACCAGTTGCGTATCGTCGAAAACGATGCTTTTGAACGACTCGAGCGACTGCTGACCGGCAAGACCGCTAATGGCGGTCCCAAGAAGATAGCCAAGGGCTCCAAGGTCACCAAGTCATTCCTGGCTGAAATCGAGCGTCACAGCTGGTTCGACATTCGCCTGGCGAATGAAGAGTCTGCGGCGCAAATGGAGCAGATCAAGGAAAGTCTGGCGCTGACCAAGCTGCAATTCGACAAGGCTTATGACGAGAAAAAGAAAAAGCTGACCAGCGGTGATGAACTGGCGCCGGGCGTGCAGAAGATGGTCAAGGTGTATCTGGCGGTGAAGCGCCGGCTGCAGCCGGGCGACAAGATGGCAGGACGCCACGGTAACAAGGGTGTTATTTCCAAGATCACGCCGATTGAAGACATGCCGCACATGGCGGATGGCACGCCGGTGGATATCGTGCTGAACCCGCTGGGCGTGCCGTCACGGATGAACGTCGGCCAGATTCTAGAGACCCATCTAGGCTGGGCCGCGAAAGGTCTCGGTAAGCGAATAGGCGACATGCTTGCTGCGCAAGCCAAGACTTCTGAAATACGCAAGATTCTCGATAAGGTCTACAACACCAACGGTAAACCCGTCGATCTGGACTCATTGCAGGACGAGGAAGTGACGGAACTGGCAACCAATCTACGTAACGGCGTTCCGTTCGCAACACCGGTGTTTGACGGTGCGAACGAAGTCGAGATCAAGCAGATGTTGGATCTGGCTTATCCGAATGACGATGCGCACACTAAGAAATTGGGTTTCACGCCGGGCAAGACGCAGGTCACGCTGTACGATGGCCGCACTGGCGATCCGTTCGAACGACCGGTTACCGTGGGCTACATGCACATGCTGAAGCTGCATCACCTGGTTGACGACAAGATGCACGCGCGTTCCACCGGGCCGTACAGCCTGGTGACGCAGCAACCACTCGGCGGCAAGGCACAGTTCGGCGGCCAGCGCTTCGGCGAGATGGAGGTCTGGGCTCTGGAGGCTTATGGCGCCGCTTATGTGCTGCAGGAGATGCTCACGGTCAAATCGGATGATACCGAGGGCCGTCGCAAGGTCTATGAGTCCATCGTCAAGGGTGACCACCGCATTGAAGCCGGCATGCCGGAGTCGTTCAATGTGCTGGTCAAGGAAATCCGCTCGTTGGCGATTGATATCGACCTTGACCGCAATCGTTTTTGAAATGAATTACTGAAGTGAGTCCGGCGGGACGCAACAGATTTTCCTGCCGAAGCACCGAACCGCGCAGTACAGACTGATTACGTAGGAGTTCGCGATGAAAGCACTGCTTGATTTGTTCAAACAGGTTACGCAGGAAGAGGAATTTGATGCGATCAAGATCGGGCTTGCCTCGCCCGAGAAGATCCGTTCCTGGTCATACGGAGAAGTCAAAAAGCCGGAGACTATCAATTACCGCACGTTCAAACCTGAACGCGACGGCCTTTTCTGCGCCAAAATTTTTGGTCCGACCAAGGACTATGAGTGCCTGTGCGGGAAGTACAAGCGATTGAAACATCGCGGCGTTATCTGTGAAAAATGCGGTGTTGAAGTGACGCTGTCCAAAGTGCGTCGTGAGCGCATGGGGCACATTGAGATGGCCAGCCCCGTTGCCCATATCTGGTTCCTGAAATCGTTGCCGTCGCGTCTGGGCATGGTGCTCGACATGACGTTGCGAGATATCGAGCGTGTCCTGTATTTCGAAGCCTATGTGGTTACTGATCCGGGTATGACGCCGCTCAAGCGTTGCCAGCTCATGACCGAGGATGACTACCTTGCCAAGGTGGAAGAGTTCGGCGATGACTTCAGTGCAGCCATGGGTGCCGAGGGTGTGCGTTCGCTGCTGCGCAGCCTGGATCTGAATCACGAGATCGAAACGCTGCACATTGATCTTAAGGCGACCAGCTCGGAAACCAAGATCAAGAAAATAGCCAAGCGCCTGAAAGTGCTGGAAGGATTCAAGAAATCGGGTATCAAGCCCGACTGGATGATTCTGGAAGTGCTGCCGGTGCTGCCGCCGGAGCTGCGGCCGCTGGTGCCGCTGGACGGTGGACGTTTTGCGACTTCCGACCTGAATGACCTGTATCGCCGGGTGATCAACCGCAACAACCGGTTGAAGCGCCTGCTGGAGCTGAAAGCACCGGAAATCATCGTGCGCAACGAGAAGCGCATGCTGCAGGAGGCCGTGGACTCGCTACTCGACAACGGCCGTCGCGGCAAAGCGATGACCGGTGCCAACAAGCGTCCGCTGAAGTCACTGGCCGACATGATCAAGGGCAAGGGCGGGCGGTTCCGCCAGAATCTCCTGGGTAAACGCGTCGACTACTCAGGCCGTTCGGTCATCGTGGTTGGGCCGCAGCTGAAACTACACCAGTGCGGTCTGCCTAAGAAAATGGCGCTCGAACTGTTTAAACCGTACATATTTAACAAGCTCGAAGTCATGGGCTTGGCAACGACCATCAAGGCAGCGAAGCGCATGGTGGAAAGCGAGGAACCCATCGTCTGGGACATTCTCGAAGAAGTGATACGCGAGCATCCGGTGATGCTGAATCGTGCGCCGACGCTGCATCGTCTGGGCATCCAGGCTTTCGAGCCGGTGTTGATCGAAGGCAAAGCCATCCAGCTGCATCCGCTGGTCTGCGCGGCCTTCAATGCCGACTTTGACGGTGACCAGATGGCTGTTCACGTGCCGCTGTCGCTGGAAGCGCAGATGGAAGCGCGTACGCTGATGCTGTCTTCCAACAACATATTGTCGCCAGCCAATGGCGAACCCATCATTGTGCCGTCTCAGGACATCGTGCTCGGACTGTATTACACGACACGCGAGAAACTGGGCGCCCGTGGCGAGGATTCGGCGTTTATCAACGTATCTGAAGTTTCCCGCGCGTACGAGACGGGGCAGGTCGAGATCAATGCCCGCATACATGTGCGCATCAAGGAAACCGAAGTTGACGAGGATGGCACGAAGCGCGAGAAGCTGACGCGTTACCAGACCACGGTGGGCCGGTCGTTGCTGTCGGAAATACTCCCGCATGGACTGCCGTTTGATTACATCAATAAGGCATTGAAAAAGAAGGAAATTTCAAAAATAATCAATGTCAGCTTCCGGCGTTGTGGATTGCGTGAGACGGTGATTTTTGCCGACAAGCTGATGTACAACGGTTTTTCGATGGCAACGCGTGCCGGACTGTCGATTGCAGTTGATGACATGCTGGTGCCGAAGCAGAAGAACGACATCATCGTCGAGGCTGAAAAAGAAGTTAAGGAAATTGAAAAGCAATACACCTCGGGCCTGGTTACCCAAGGCGAGCGCTACAACAAGGTGGTCGACATTTGGGGGCGTGCGGGCGATCTGGTTGCCAAGGCCATGATGGAACAGCTTGGTGTAGAGCCGATTATTGAGTGGAATGCAAAGACGCGGGAATGGCAACCGCGCACCGACAAAAAGGGCAATCCGGTGATGCAGGAGTCGTTCAACTCGATTTACATGATGGCCGATTCCGGCGCGCGCGGTTCTGCTGCGCAGATCCGCCAGCTCGCCGGCATGCGTGGCCTGATGGCCAAGCCGGATGGTTCGATTATCGAGACACCCATTACGGCGAATTTCCGTGAAGGCCTGAACGTGCTGCAGTACTTCATTTCGACCCACGGCGCACGCAAGGGTTTGGCGGATACTGCGCTGAAAACCGCGAACTCCGGTTACCTGACGCGGCGGTTGGTCGACGTGACCCAGGATCTGGTGGTGACGGAGGACGATTGCGGTACGGACCGGGGTGCTGTCATGAAGGCCCTGGTCGAGGGCGGTGAAGTGGTGGAGAGCTTGCGCGAGCGCATTCTCGGTCGGGTTGCGGTAGTGGACATTGTCAATCCGGAAACCAGCGCAACGCTGTTTCCGGCCAACACGCTGCTTGATGAAGACGTCGTCGATGCGATCGAAGCGGTCGGCATTGATGAAGTTAAAGTGCGCACGCCGCTGACTTGTGAAACCCGTTACGGGCTTTGCACGCGTTGTTATGGTCGGGATCTTGGCCGTGGGTCTGTGGTCAACATTGGTGAAGCGGTGGGTGTGATTGCTGCGCAATCGATCGGTGAGCCGGGCACGCAGCTGACCATGCGCACTTTCCACATCGGCGGTGCAGCATCGCGTACTGCGGTGGCGAGCCAAGTGGACAGCAAATCGGCCGGTGTGGTGCGTTACTCGGCTGGCATGCGTTATGTTTCGAATACACGCAGTGAACTGGTGGCGATTTCACGTAACGGGGAAATCATGATTCATGATGACGCCAATCGTGAACGTGAGCGTCACAAGGTGCCGTACGGCGCGCTGCTTTCGACGCGCGATGGTCAGACCGTCAAGCCCGGGCATGTGCTGGCGACCTGGGATCCTCATACGCGGCCGATCATTACCGAGTACGCAGGGCGTATCAAGTTCGAGAACGTCGAAGAAGGCGTGACAGTTGCCAAACAGATCGACGAGGTTACGGGGCTCTCTACACTTGTCGTCGTTGATCCGAAGCGTCGAGGTAGCGCTCAGGCCAAGGGTCTGCGTCCGCAGGTCAAACTGCTGGATGCCGACAGCCAGGAGATCAAGCTGGCCGGTTCAGATCAGTCGGTAAACATTACCTTTCAGATCGGCTGCATCATCACTGTGCGGGACGGGCAGGAGGTGGGTGTAGGTGAAGTGCTGGCGCGGATTCCGCAGGAATCTTCCAAGACGCGTGACATTACGGGCGGTCTGCCGCGTGTGGCTGAATTGTTCGAGGCACGCTCACCGAAAGACGCTGGCATGTTTGCGGAAGTTACCGGTACGGTTTCTTTCGGCAAGGATACTAAAGGCAAGCAGCGCCTGGTCATCACGGATCTGGATGGCGTGGCCCATGAATTCCTGATCGCCAAGGAAAAGCATGTGATGGCGCACGATGGGCAGGTGGTGAACAAGGGCGAGATGATTGTCGATGGCCCGGCCGATCCTCACGACACCTTGCGGCTGCTCGGCGTCGAGGCGTTGGCCCGATACATTTCGAACGAAGTTCAGGATGTGTACCGGCTGCAGGGCGTGAAGATCAACGACAAGCATATTGAAGTGATCGTGCGCCAGATGTTGCGCCGTGTGTTGATTGTTGACCCGGGTGCCACACGATTTATTACTGGCGAGCAGGTTGAGCGTGCAGACGTACTGGAGGAAAACGAACGCATCGTTGCTGAGGGCAAGGATCCGGCGCAGTACGACCATGTGTTGCTGGGTATCACCAAGGCTTCGCTCTCCACCGATTCGTTTATTTCGGCGGCATCTTTCCAGGAGACGACCCGCGTACTGACCGAGGCAGCCATTATGGGCAAACGTGATGAACTGCGCGGGCTGAAGGAGAACGTCATTGTCGGCCGCCTGATCCCTGCGGGGACCGGACTGGCATTCCATCGTGTTCGCCGCAAGCAGGCTGAGCAGGCTGAGCTTGAGCAGGCTGCAGCAATTGCCGAAGCAGCTGCGGTCAGCGCAGAGGGAGAAGAAGAGCAAGTAGCTTGACAGGGGTAGGCTGACCCCATAAAATCGATAGTCTTTGTTGGGCCTTGTGCGACTATACTTTCTCACATTGCCCTAGCTGTAAAAAAGCCGGGACGGTGGAAACGCCGTCCCCGCGTTTTTTGGGGCCGTCGTCAACTGCCGGGAATTAATGTTTGATGGCAGTGGCTCAAAAACCAACATTTTGTCGTAACTTATTGAGAAACAAGGAAAAATGCCGACCGTAAACCAATTGGTGCGCAAGCCTCGGCGGGCACCCATACAGAAAAGCAAGGTGCCGGCGCTGGCGGGCAGCCCGCAAAAGCGCGGTGTGTGCACTCGTGTCTACACAACGACACCTAAAAAGCCGAATTCGGCATTGCGGAAAGTTGCCAAAGTTCGCCTCACCAACGGGTTTGAGGTGATCGGTTATATCGGCGGCGAAGGGCACAACCTGCAGGAGCACTCGGTGGTGCTGATTCGCGGGGGGCGTGTCAAGGATTTGCCGGGTGTGCGTTACCACATTGTGCGCGGTAGTTTGGATACTGCCGGCGTCAAAGACCGTAAGCAGTCGCGCTCCAAATACGGTGCGAAGCGCGCCAAAGCCGCTTGATAGAGGATTAGGAAAATGCCACGTCGCAGGGAAGTGCCAAAGCGCGAAGTTCTGCCGGATCCGAAATACGGTAGTCAGGATGTTGCCAAGTTCATCAACGTGTTGATGACGCGGGGCAAGAAGTCGGTTGCTGAACAGATCATGTATCGCGCACTTGAGCAGATCAAGGCCAAGGCTGGCAAAGACGCGCTTGAAGTATTCAATCTGGCTGTTAATAACGTGAAGCCGATGGTTGAGGTCAAGAGTCGCAGGGTCGGTGGCGCGAATTACCAGGTGCCGGTGGAAGTGCGTTCGGTTCGCCGTATGGCGCTCGCAATGCGCTGGTTGCGCGACGCGGCACGCAGCCGGGGCGAAAAATCAATGGGCGCGCGGCTGGCCGGGGAATTGACGGAAGCGGCCGAAGGTCGTGGCGGCGCGATGAAGAAGCGTGAAGAAGTGCATCGTATGGCGGAAGCCAACAAAGCGTTCTCGCATTACCGGTTTTAATGCCGGCTGCTGAAGGGTAAAGAAATCGTGCCACGCAAGACTCCAATCGAACGTTACCGCAACATCGGGATCTCCGCTCACATTGACGCGGGCAAGACCACGACGACGGAGCGCGTCCTGTTCTACACCGGCGTAAACCATAAGATCGGCGAGGTGCATGATGGCGCCGCGACGATGGACTGGATGGAGCAGGAGCAGGAACGCGGTATTACCATCACCTCCGCTGCAACGACTTGCTACTGGCGCGGCATGGGTGCGAACTATCCTGAGCATCGCGTCAACATCATTGATACGCCCGGCCACGTTGACTTTACGATTGAAGTTGAACGCTCAATGCGTGTCCTTGACGGCGCTTGCATGGTGTATTGCGCTGTGGGTGGCGTGCAACCGCAATCCGAGACGGTATGGCGGCAGGCCAACAAGTACGGTGTGCCGCGGCTGGCTTTCGTCAACAAGATGGATCGCACCGGCGCCAACTTTTTTCGCGTCTATGAGCAGATGAAATCGCGGCTCAAGGCCAATCCGGTGCCGATACAAGTACCGATCGGCAGCGAAGAAAAATTTATTGGCGTGATCGATCTCGTCAAGATGAAGGCAGTCGTCTGGGATGAGGAGTCTCAGGGCCTCAAGTTTGAATATCAGGATATCCCGGCAGAACTGAAGGATATCGCCGACGAGTGGCACGAAAAGATGGCGGAAGTTGCAGCTGAGGCCAACGAAGAATTGATGAATAAGTACCTCGAGGCCGGCAAGCTGACGGAAGATGAATTAAAGGACGGTTTGCGTCGCCGTACCATCAGCGGTGAAATCGTGCCGATGCTGTGCGGCTCCGCATTCAAGAACAAGGGTGTGCAGGCCATGCTGGACGCGGTTGTCGACTATCTGCCCTCCCCGGTCGACATTCCTCCGGTTAAAGGCATACTGGACAACGAGAAGGAAGGATTGCGCAAGGCGGATGACAGTGAGCCTTTTTCGGCGCTCGCCTTCAAGATCATGACAGACCCGTTTGTTGGTCAGCTGACATTTATACGTGTGTATTCCGGTGTGTTGAATTCCGGCGACACGATATATAACGCGATCAAGCAGCGCAAAGAGCGAATCGGTCGTATTTTGCTGATGCACGCAAACCAGCGCGAAGAAATCAAAGAGTTGTTCGCGGGCGATATCGCTGCCGCGGTCGGTTTGAAAGACGTGGTTACCGGCGACACACTTTGCGATCCGTCGAAAATCATTACTCTTGAGCGCATGATATTTCCGGAGCCGGTTATTCATGTCGCCGTCGAACCCAAGACCAAGGCCGATCAGGAGAAAATGGGCATCGCGCTCAACCGGCTGGCACAGGAAGATCCGTCGTTCAGGGTGCGTAGTGATGAAGAGTCCGGTCAGACCATCATTTCGGGCATGGGCGAACTCCATCTGGAGGTTCTAGTTGAGCGCATGAAGCGCGAATTCAACGTGGAAGCCAATGTCGGTGCGCCGCAAGTTGCCTACCGCGAGACGATCCGCAAGCCGTGCGACAAGGTTGAAGGAAAATTTGTCAAGCAGTCCGGCGGACGCGGTCAGTACGGCCATGTCTGGCTGAAGGTTGAGCCGAACGAAGTAGGCAAGGGTTACGAATTTGTAGACGCCATCAAGGGCGGCTCCGTGCCGCGCGAGTACATACCCGCGGTGCAGAAGGGTATCTTGGAAGCTCTTCCTTCAGGTGTGCTGGCGGGCTTTCCGGTAGTTGATGTCAAAGTAACACTGTTTGACGGCTCGTTTCACGAGGTCGATTCCAACGAGAACGCCTTCAAAATGGCCGGTCTGTTGGCCTTCAAGGAGGGGCTGCGTCGTGCAAGTCCGGCCCTGCTTGAACCTATCATGGCCGTCGAGGTGGAAACACCGGAAGACTTTATGGGCAACGTTGTGGGTGACTTGAGCTCACGGCGCGGCGTGATTCAGGGTATGGACGATATTCCGGGTGGCGGAAAAACGGTGAAATCCGAAGTGCCGCTGAAGGAAATGTTCGGTTATTCCACCACGCTGCGTTCGCTGTCGCAGGGTCGCGCGACCTACACGATGGAATTCAAGCATTACTCGGAAGCGCCGCGCAATATCGCTGACGAAATCATCAATAAACAATCCGGCAAAGACGAGAAGAAATAAAGGACACCATCATGGCCAAAGGCAAATTTGAGCGTACGAAGCCGCACGTGAACGTGGGAACGATTGGTCACGTGGATCACGGGAAGACGACGCTGACGGCGGCGATCACGACGGTGCTGTCGGCGAAGTTCGGCGGCG
>Ga0209491_10003786_pt1 | contig 24369 bp, 17 predicted proteins | sample BON02_FD_187213 | JGI IMG/M metagenome (GOLD analysis project Ga0209491, IMG submission 187213) | Freshwater microbial communities from Lake Bonney liftoff mats and glacier meltwater in Antarctica - BON-02 (SPAdes) (version 2) | ecosystem: Environmental > Aquatic > Freshwater > Ice > Glacier... | reverse complement strand
CGAGGACAACTTTTGAAGTATTGCGAACTCGATACGCTTGCCACCGTCAAGATCTGGCACTTCTTTAAAGGAACCAAAATAAACTAAAATCTGAATCGAATTATTTTAAACCAATCCCCGCACCACTATGGCACGAATCAACGATCACAACATCACTCCCATCTTGGCTGCGGCAGAACTGTGGAAAAATACTTGTTTTGCTAACGCCGGCTCAGTTTTTGGAAGTGAGCCGATATGGACAAACACTTTACTCAGTGAGTTTGAACAAAATTTTGTTAACAATCCAGACCAAGGGAAAGACGACTTTTTCACTAAACTTGAGAAGCAGGTGAAGGCGGGCAGTCCTCACCTATCAAAATTGGTCGCCGAAGTCCTATGGCTCTACTACCTCTTCCCGTCCAATATAACGCACAAAACCAAAGTCGAACAAATCTGCGAGGTCTATGGATGGTCAGGTGAACAGCTAGATCCCAAACACCAAATGCTGGAGGCTCTTCAATCAGGCATCGGCGGTGCAGGTATGGGCTATAATCTAAGGCGACCAGAGGAAATCGAATACCTCTTCAAAATAGTTGCTGCATTCCGAAAGCTCGATGAAGACCAGCAAAACAAACTAATCAAAGAACCTTGGGATTTCTCGAATTGGCTAGATGCGACTAGCAGTTCTATTGACGACTCGAATCGCACCTTTCGCCACATCCTAGTTTTTCTGCTCTTTCCAGACGAAATGGAGCGAATCGCATCCAAAAACCATAAGGTTCGTATCGAGAAACATTGGAAAGACTTGAGCGAGGGTGCGCTAATTGAAGATGCAGACTCCGAACTCGTGGCATTGGATAAGCGACTGCTGGCGATTCGAAAAAAACTCGAAGTATCTTCTGAAAATAAGCCATTCGATTTCTATTTTGATCCTTGGTATACGGAATGCTTAAAGAAAAAACCGGTTAAATCTGCCAAGACTCAAGTAGATGAGGATCCGCATACTTATGATTCTATCCAGCAGCTAGCCGCTCCATTCGATGCCTGTTTTGAATCCGTCGAAGAGGCTAATGCGTTGCTAGACCTAGCGGCATTAGGTCTTAACGAGCTAGGGCTGAGTTCCGAGTCAGAGGAAGATCCACGCATCGCTATCACACTCCCCAGAGGTGTGACTGCACGCGCGGGAACTCTAAGGTTCAACTTTGGAAGCTGGATTGCGTTCAGCTTCATCAAACATAAGGATGGAAAACGTATTTTCCAATTTTCCTGCCTTAAAGATCGCCTACCTCCCTATCAAATCCAAGGTAAAGATCTACCCCAATACGATTCACTTGCCATAGGCTCGAAGGATTCAGCCTCCCAAATTAAGCACGACCTCATCGAAGTGCCTTTATCCAGCATACTGACTCCTGAATTCGAGAAGTTATTTTGTGATTCGATGAAGGCTTTTGGCGATATTTTCAAAAACTGGAAAGGCACCCCTTACAAGCAACACCATCACCCTAAAATATATGGGCTTTTCTTCGACAAGGAGCGCCGGAACGAGCTACTTCGACGCGGCTTAAGAAAGCCTGAGATTGAAGTAGTTGTTGAACCTATTAAAGACATACTTACGCCATACGGAAAAGCAGAAGCACTGAATCAACTCTTCATCGATGAAGCCACCTATGACCGGATGGCGACACTTTTACGCCGTAAAAAAAACCTGATACTACAAGGCCCTCCGGGAGTCGGAAAGAGCTTCTTAGCCAAGCGACTCGCCTACTCATTAATGGGCGAAGAGGATGCAAAGCGCGTGACGATGATTCAATTTCATCAGTCTTACTCTTACGAAGACTTTATCCAGGGTTTCCGCCCCAGTGGTGGCGATGGAGCAAGCTTCGAGAAGCGAGACGGAGTCTTTTATAGTTTCTGCAAGAAGGCGCAGGATAATCCTGACCAGGACTACTACTTCATCATTGATGAAATCAATCGAGGCAACCTCAGCCGTATCTTTGGTGAACTTATGCTCCTAATCGAGCCCGATAAGCGCGGCGAACACTACGCACTGCCACTCACCTACTCACCCGATAAAAACTTCTACGTCCCGGAGAATGTCCACATCATCGGGATGATGAATACTGCAGACCGATCGCTCGCCATGGTCGACTACGCGCTACGCCGCAGATTTGCGTTCATGGATCTGAAACCGGCCTTCGAAAGTTCAAAGTTCGTCGATCACTTAACGGATCACGGTGTTGCTTCCGAAAAGGCCACTCAAATTCAAAACTTGATGGGTGCGCTAAACCAGAAAATCGCCGAAAACACTCGGGATCTAGGTTCAGGCTATTGCATCGGGCATAGCTTTTTCTGCCCCACCTCTAAAGTTGAAGACGTCGACCAATGGTATCGAGAGATCATTGAAACTGAAATCCAACCTCTACTTGAAGAATACTGGGCCGATACAGATAACGGCAAGGTCGAGGCTGAAGTCGAGAAACTGCTCAGTGGAGAGTAGGATCCCAGTCGAAAACCTCTATTATCTGCTCTGCTACTCGTGGGACAGGTTAGATGAGGCTGCCCTCAAAGAAATCAGCGCAGAGACCTGCGAGACACTTCAAGACCTGTTTGCCAAAGTCTTAGTCAGTGGAACTCGCCGTTTAATCAAACAAGGCTTTAATCGCGGCTACATTGAAGAAGTAGAGGAAACGACTTCACTCCGTGGACGTATTGCCTTTGCCCCCTCTGTCAGACAAATGAGTTGGACGAAGGGGCGTATGGTCTGCGAATTTACCGAGTTAAGTTACAACACGCTACCCAACCGGATTCTAAAAACCACACTCCGCAACCTACTCTACACATCGGGCATTGATTCAGGACGTAAAGATGAGATCGCTGGCATCTTACATCATTTGCACGAGGTCAGTCCGGTCCGTACTAGTAGGAAACTTTTCCACAGGATCCAGTATCACCAGAATCTACGCGACTATCGCTTGTTGATGAACATCTGCGAGATGATCCACGAGTGCCTGATACCAAAGGAAGGCGATGGGCAATCCCAATTCCGCGACTTCCTCCGCGACCACAAGAAGATGGCTACGATGTTTGAAGAGTTTGTCCGCAATTTTTACAAGAGAGAGACCAATTACAAGGTCTCGCGCAATCGCTATGATTGGCAAGGCGTCTCAGGCGATGAAGCCACTCAAGGATTACTCCCGACTCTCAATACCGATGTCGAACTCGGTAAAGGCAACGAACTGACCATCCTCGATTGTAAGTTCTACCACGATGCCTTCACTAACAACTACGACACACAGCGTTTCAAGACAGAGAACCTTTACCAACTCTACGCCTACATTATGAATCGGCAGATTAAAGAGCCCGGACTAAGGATTTCGGGTATGCTACTCTACCCCGAAACTAAAGAATCCTTCTGCCACCGCTTCACTCTACAAGGACACCCCATGTGCATCGCCAGTGTAAACTTAAATCAACCGTGGCGAGGAATTCACGAGGATCTAATCAAGCTAGTCACCCCGCCCAAGGAATCATACTAATGAACTACAAAAGCTTCCCCCTCAGGCATCGTCGAGACTGAACTCCCCTGCGCACTCCGATTCGATGGCTACGAATATGAGAGTGCTACAGGGGAAGAACTGGTGGCTCTCATAATCGCGAACAAGGTAGCCTATTCTCTCCAAAGGCATCCCGAGTGCTTCGACCATTATTGTATGGCCCTCTAAAACCAGTTCAGTCCCCAAAATTATAACAATTACGGAACGAACCCTTTTTCAGTTCAGACCGAGGAAAATGCAGCACCCGGAGCGGGCGCCTACCTCAACTGTCAGCGGCGTTTTAAAAGTGGTGTAATCGTGGCGGTTTGAAACTACCTCATTTTAGGCCATTATTACGCTATTTTCTTCATAATCTCTAAAAGATCTATTCTTCTCTTATTTTGTTAGGCTCTAAGGCGCTCGAAGGTAGTGACTTGATACGCCATAGGTGAGGTATCCAATTTTCTCCGCCACACTCCCGTAGGAATATCAAACCGCCCGTATCAGACCCTTTTCACGCCGCCGCCCACATCAACGTTATCGACCGGTTGTTCCGCCGCGAGCGGATCACCCGCCGGTTCCGCCTGAGGCCGGAGAGCGTCCTGGAACTGCGCCGTCGCTTCAGCCTGCCCGAAGTCGACGAACTCTTCGTCGCGCATGGTAAATGAGTTTTAACGTCCGATTCGGTTACTTCGCCAACTTCAATTGCAATTCAATAGCAGCTGGTTCATTCGTCTTAGCGACGCGATCTAGTAGATGTATAAAGTCTTCCTGATTTGCTAAGTCAGCACCTCGTATTACCGACTCATGGTGCAGTAAATCTAAATATTTAGTCATACACTTCGCCAAATGAGATTCATCCCACCAACGTTCATCCTTAGTCAAGGCAGACTCTGATACAGAACTTAGCAATTCATGCCGGATGGAAGCAACTGAAGGATCAAGCATCCAGCTTAGAAACTTAGTCGTTGCTTCTGAAGAATTTAAAATATGCCCAATAGCACCTTGTATCCTTTCGGTCAGAGAAATCAACAATGCGGAGTCTTCAGGAGCCCAGTAACTTTTCCCAATGAAGCTCCTGAAACCCAATGCGTGCAACCACATAGATGGAAGCGCACGTCGGTGATGCCAATTTAAAGCAGTCCATGAATCTAATTGAGAACAGAAATCCATCATATCAGAAATCAATACCACAAATTGCTCAGGCTTCATCTTCTCTTTAGCGCTAATATATAGATCGCCAAAGAAGTATTCGGCCCATGTTGGCGCTGTTAAACCTAATGTTAGAATGGGCTTCCAGTATCTTTCCGATGGCTCATCGGGTCTCAACTCCGAGATCACTAACGTAATTCGCTGAAATATCCAATTTTCAAAATTATGGGGCAGACTCGCACAAACAAGTGTAGGATCAATCGCTTCGCCGCCCTCAGTAAAGAACTTCGTTCTCACTAAACATAGCTCAAGGGCCTGATCCCAGAATGCTAAAAACTGTTTCCGCTCATGATCTGACTCAGACTGACTGGGGCACATGATCTCTTCAAACGCGGACTTAAACTGATTCAAATCAATCTCAGGAACATAATGAAGTAACGACACCTTTCCCTCTCCATAGTAACATGGATGGTTATGATCAAATAAGAGCTCAGCTCCTTCCATGGCTTCCCTCAACCAGGTGCCCAACTCAGTCGGATAACCTTTGGTGACAAACTTCTCTAGCTGTGCGAGAGCAACACTTTCCCCATCGAATTTCTGATGCCGATAGTCCGCCTTCCGAATTTTGAACCTCAAAGACGCCCAATCTAACTGATAGTTTACCAGCTGCCAAAAATCTTCACCGAGTAACTCCCGAGATTTAAACGCCCGCCCCATGAGATAACTAGCGGCACTATAATGATTTGCGAATAGTGCCCGGCCAATACGGGAACGCGCATCTTCGCTACTCACATTTTCAGTCCACAACACTACTGTCAGATCGCACAAGAACCGTTCTCGACCATGTGTATCCAATGATTCTGGCATATCAAACTGGCGACATGGCGGAGGTGTGAGAACCAAAGTATCAACCTTGCTGATAAGCCATAATTCCTCTTCGGGATGCTCATTAAGCCACTCGCGATGTTTACACACAAGAACAGCACCACCACCCATCACACAGTCTGCGATTCGACTCAGATCATCATCGTCTATTACTTCACATTGATCAAACTCTTTGATCGAGTCAAAGAACTTTCCTACCTCTTCATCACGGAGAACTTTCTCGTCTTCGAGTATCTGCTGACAGGAAAACGGAAAAGTAAGCATTGCCAGTCTCTTCTCATTATTACGAAGAAGCTCTGAATCTCCCTGTAAGTTATCAGGCACCTGAAATTGAAGCATCTTACGGCCCTCTTCATCAATGACCTCAAGCCAATTATCATCATTGAACCATGAAGACCACTGCTTCGTAAACCACTGTAAATTACTATGATCCTCTGGAAGATTGTTATCCCAATCCTTTGCGGCCTGACGAAGTGATGATGCAATGCTTACATCGTAATGAAAGAAATGAAGGACAATTCTCTCTAGTTGATTCCTTCTATGGGGCATACCATCCCACTCCCTAGCAAGATTGAAAAACCACTCGTCAAACCCCAGGCCCATCGGAGTGCCTATCTGACGATCTAACCCACAGAAATAATTCCGATCACTGTAAACGATATAGGGATGCAATAAAAGAGGAGATAGAACACCGCTAAATAGCTCTATCGAATATTTACCGACCTCGGAGAGCAGACCAAGAAAAGCCGAAGACATTGAGGTTTCTAAGATAAAAGCAATCCTAGTATTCACGTCGTTTTTGCCATCAATTTGATTATACAGCCACTTTTCAACAGTCATTAAAGCTGACGACACGATGTCAGATACCAGAGTCCCCCTAAACCATTTGAGCACTCTTTCATCACCGACGAAGGTCTTTTTCTTGCCGAGAATGATTAGGTCGATCCCAGCAGATTTTGCGTCACCCTTATAATGAGTGTCCATCCAGCGTTCCGTCGCAAAATCGATCAAACTAATTATAGTGCGCAGTCCAACCCCTGGATCTGCATTAAGGAAAAGTAAAAATGGCCCTTTCGTATAAAACCTAGGGTAAAAATCATGATTATCCCGAAGCCCCACCTTATCATCCAGAAACATATGGCGATCTCGATCTACATGTTCTTTCTTCGGTGGACGTTTATCGATAAGTAGAGCCAATATGAGCTCAGAGGCCAAGTTCGCATTTCGATAAATCAGCCCACGGAGAGCATCCCAATGCAAGCAACATGCCCGGAGGGCTTCATTCGGACGATACATTGGCCCGTCAGTCCATGGCTCAAGTTCCTCTGTCCTTCCTCCGCCTCCCCCATGAAAATAGCTTTCTTCCCAAACTGTTCCAGGTGCTCGATAATCTTCAAAGACTTCGAGGTCATCACTAGTTGGGACAACTCGCCCGGCCGCCTTTCGTAACAATAGAGACACTTCCTGCGGCTCTTCAGGATAAGCATAAATCAAAGCATCAAACGGAGCTCTCGCTGCATCATCGTCTCCATAGCTAGATTGATAGATTGCTCGCTTACCTACAGCAATCGCTAGAACTGCCGCCGAAGGTCGCCCGAGCCATTTGTCCTGAGTAAACTTCAGCCAATTCCTAGATAATTTCGCGACACTAACCGGTGAAACTTGTATCAATTCGTCAACATGTTTCGCAAAAACTGGCAGAACTTTGATCCAATAGACGTAAATAGGAATTCGCTCGATCAATACTGCATCTTCAGGCGAGATATCTAGCCCCTTAGCTAGTTCCAAGAAATTAGGATTCGCAGCCGTGGCAACATGCTGAAACCTCTTTAAATATAACTTTAAAAGCCTACATTCATCTTCACATAGCCATTGCCAACAAGCCTCCAGAAGCTCCCCCGCATTTACGGCATAAATTAGAGCATCAATGAATAGGAACTCCGCATTAGGATACGCGACAACAAGCTTCTGCCACTCTGCTCCAGTCCCATCGGTATCTAATTTTGACAACGCATATAACCTTACAGCCGTATGCCAACGTGGGTTCTTAACACGAGTCTCTAGAAAGCTCCCAAACGTTGCTACATTTGAAATCAAAACACGTAATCTAGCCCAATCAGAGATTAGGTCGTGAGAGAATGTGACAGTGCACCGATCATCATCAAACGTAAAGAAATCAGAGTGGTTCATCACAACCTCTAATTCACTGTCAGACAACTCCGACTCTGGGGTTTCAAACACACGAATATCAGCCTGATTCTGTGCTATTTTGAGAATGAGCGAATTAAGATGAATTCCATCTTTGCTAACTCGAACACTGCTCTTCCAATACCAACTAATTAAGTCAGACTCAGTTAACAATGCACTCGTATCTGAATCGTCAACCATCGTCATCTGTGATGCGACTAGATCCAACACCTTAAGATTACAAATAACCCGAGAAAGATGCGGTCGTGCTGCTAACAATCTTAACGCAGGGAACGCACTCAAAATAGGCTCTAATTCTGCGAGTTCGGGTAGATCGACTCGCTGATTCGTCCATTTAAGACGAAAATCACATGCATTGCGCATCTCCATGACAACGCGATCCCACTTTTCATCTCGGCAAACAAGAAGCAAGCGCCATGGGCACGAATGTAGTCCAAAATTCAGTAGACTTAGAAATCCTGCAAGTTCCACAAAAGATGCGGGGGCAATGAGGCGCTCGGCATGATCTAAAACAATCAAGCCACTAGAATGATGTCCATGTCGAAGCACATCTTGAAGTGAATGTCCTAATCCTAGTTCACCTTTTTTCGTTTCAAAATAGCCAGAAGCAATCAACTCTCCTCTCAGCCAAAGCACATGCCCCGATTCACTAAAATCTTTCGCAATGTCTTTTGCCAATGACGACTTTCCAGAACCGGACTCCCCCGTTAATACAACAAAAGGAGAATCAGCAAGACCCAGCAATGTCTGATCGACGAGCGTCCCACGATCAAGTGATACCTCTCCACCTACCTTGCTCTTTACACCAGCCCGTGCCTCCACGCACCATTGATCTAATAACTCCCAGTCTTTAGAGAAATCTGGGAATGCTTTTACGGCAATTTGCTCACGAACTTGAGCTACTAAATCCCCACGGTCAATACCGCCCCCAGCGTTGCGAATTTCCTGAGCAGTTTCGCACAACACCCTCCATAGATTCGCTGCATCTGAACTCTGCTCTACTAGCGTTGAACAGATATACAGGACTAGTTTTTTATGCTCTGAATTACCTGAGCCGAAATCTAGTTCAATGACTGAAAGTCTCTTTAATATATGACCAGCAAGCTTCTCGCTCTCACTCAAGCCTGAGGACCATTCATCTGGACATTGAAAAGATGTATGTATGCTTCTTTCGGTATCGTTCGCGTATCCCTCTTTAGGTAACCGTAACGATAATTGCTCCGGAGTCTGACGTTTGGCCTTTTTTGACAAGCCTTGAATCGCGTCTTTCTGAGGATTCGGGTGAGGAGGACATATGAGGGCAAATCGGTCGTGATGAGTATCCATCGCCTTCGATTCCTTCTGTAAATATAGTGCCCATGCTGGCTCAACTAAAGATCCACCTGGAGCAGATTTTCCTGAGAACTGTGAACTGCTCTTAATAGAAACAACCAATCGGACATCATGATTAAAGTGCGAGGATGTAAGATGCAGGTCATCGAATCCACGCCATTCATCCATTGGAATTTGACAATCTAACCTAGAGATCTGCCCACAGCCCTGCAGCGCAGGCGATTGACCTGTGAACATCCACATAAGGTAATACGCGACAACCTGATCTTCATAAGAAAAACCCTCACCTGAGCTTTGTTTTGGAGTAGGAACTTTGGTCATCTTAAGCGAATTACAATTGATTTCTTCATGATGAGTTTCGACCTTACTTTGCAGGTCCCTTACTCTTATTCACGCGCTTAGCTATTTTTTTGAGTGTTTCGGTGCGTGTATCGAAGACCTCGGAAAACACATGCTCAGCAAGCTTATAGGCCTCCACTAGATCATTCTTCGTTAAGTCAGCCTGATGGCTCCCAGCATTTCCAATCCACTTAACTGCCAACAATAGTTCGGAAAGGTTCTGATACTCGGGCTTACTTTTGCCCCACTCACTAATTCGATCATGCAACACCAATTTGTGCATCTTCTGCTTAGGGGTTAAGCGTTTTCGTCGAATCTTAAAATGATCCATTAGAGCCTCCATAGCTCGCCTTAACGAATTACCTCCAGCTGAGGGATCATTCCAAAAATGAGAGAAGGATAGCATCAACTGCCCCTTCACAGTTTCAGGCAAATTTTTGGAAACGGGAAACAACGGTATCGTAGGCAAGAAGAAACGAGGGGCATAATATGTTTCATAGTCAGGTGAGCCATCATACCCCTCGACACATCTATTGCTGTCCTCACCAATCAAAACGACCTGAGCTTGGCAGCTTGCTGAGCTGCAATTGAGAAAAATCGAAAACATCCCAAGCCGATCCTCCGGGTTAATTGCTCCAACATCCCAAAGGCGCTTCGATTCTCCATATTCACCTATTTTTCGACTCTTTACATCTTTTAGCAAGGCATGCCCACAATCTGGGCATGGAAATGGTGGAAATTCATCTATTGAAAATGCTTCAAAGAGATAGGTTGAATGTTCAAGAAGGTTCATAATCAATAATACTCCTTAATATACGCGTAGGCTCGGTCGAAGAGTGCCTGATCTTTGTGGAGCTGATATTTTAATAGGGCTTTGCGGAGGGACTTTTGGACTTCTCTTTCGCCGGCGGCGGTGGTTTGCCAGCCGTCGAATCTCACTAGCTTGACGATTTGGTCGATGTCGTTGACGATGCGCTCGACGACTGCGGGGGTTTGATCGGTCTTGGTTTCTAGGAAGAGCTCTGTGAGGGCGGCTTTGGCGTTTCCCTGTTCCTCCCTGGTAGACTTCTCTTTTTCCGCCTCAACCGTCTCCTTGGCGAGCTTACACAGCTCTTTAACAAATTCGATGCTTTGGATCAGGCCCTTCTCAGCTTTGTCGCGTAGCTGCTCTAGGCGTTCGCTTAGGTCTTGGAAGATTGGATCGCCGGGATGCCCTCGGAAGCGCTTCTTTAAAATCTTAATCAGTTGCTTAGTCTTCTTGGGCGTGGCGTTTTTGGCGATGTCGTCGATCACGTCGGCATCGAGGACGTATTCCTCCAACTTCTTATCGATCCCTTTGACGTGAATGTTCTGGTGGATTAGCTCGGTGGTCTTGGCCCCTAGGCTGTGCCAGAGCAATTTACCTACCGTATCGATGGGCGGCTTTACAGATTGATACACGCCTGCCAGCCAGCGGTAGTCGGTTTGGTAGGCATTGATGCACTCGTCGGGTGACAGGGCCTCCCAGAGCTTATTCAGATAGCTGAAGTCGGCCGCAAAGGCGTCGCGCTTTTCATTCGTATCGATGCAGTCCTGCGCGGCTTCGAGGCCTTCAAAACCGTCGATGGTGCGATCCACTCCGGGGAAGTGCATCAGGCAGGCGGCCATCGCTCCGGGGAGTTCGGCTTCGAGCCTGGCCAGATTGGTGATCACTTCATTGACGCTCTTCTCGTCAAACTTCAGCGCCTCGGCAGCGTCATCGAAAATCCCGAAGTAATCGACGATGCGCCCAAAATGCTTTTCGGGGAACAGTCGATTGGTGCGGCAGATCGCTTGAAGCAAGGTGTGATCCTTGAGCGACTTATCGAGATACATCGTTTGCAGGATCGGTGCATCAAAGCCGGTCAGCAGCTTGGCGGTGACGATGAAGATCTTGAGCGGGTCCTTGGGATCGTTGAAGCGCTCGGTCAACTTGTCTTGCTGGTCTCTTGTAACCGCCCACTTCTGTTTGAACTCGAAGTTATCATTGGCGGAAGTCGAAATGATCACTGCGCTGCACTCGGGCGGCAGCAACTCATCGAGGACTGTCTTGTATTGCACGCAGGCAAAACGATCTGGCGTGACAATCATGGCCTTGAAACCATGCGGCTCGACCTTCTCAAGGAAATGCTTGGCGATGTCTTCGACAATGATTTGCACACGCTCGGGCGACTTAAGGAAGGCGGACATCTGCGCGGCTTTCTTGGACAGCGCATCGGCCTCTTCGTCATTGAGTGCGGCTGCCTCGACCAACTTTTGAAACTCGGCATCGATCGCCTCTTTATCGACATGCACATCCACCAAGCGTGGCTCAAAGTGCAATGGCAGCGTCGCATTGTCGCGGATGGATTCCTGAAAGGTATAGCGCGACAAATAGCCGCCCTCGTCCTCTTCTTCACCGAAGGCCCAGAAAGTGTTTTTATCGGCTTTGTTGACGGGTGTGCCAGTGAGCCCGAAAAGAAAGGCATTCGGCAGGGCTGCACGCATCTTACGCCCGAGGTCGCCCTCTTGAGTGCGGTGCGCTTCGTCGACCATCACGATGATGTTATCGCGCGTATTCATATCTGGATACGCGTCTTTAAACTTATGGATCATCGAGACGATGATCTTGCGGGTGCCCTTCTCCAAATAGTCGTGCAGCTCTTTGATGCTATCTGCGGTCTCCACATTGGCGACGTCGGCCGCGCTGAATGTGCCGGTAATATTGGAGTCCAACTCCGTGCGATCCACCAGCACCAGCACCGTGGGACTTTTGAGCGCGGGGTGACGGCGCAGCTTCTGGGCGGCAAAGACCATGAGCAGCGATTTACCCGACCCCTGAAAGTGCCAGATCAAGCCCTTCTTGAGACGACCTTCCAACACACGATCCACCAGTTTGTTGGCGCCCTCGTATTGCTGATAGCGGCAGACCACCTTCATGCGCCGCTTGGCCTTGTCGGCGGTGAAGAGGCAAAAGTTTTGTAGGATGTCGAGCAAGCGCTCCGGCTGCAGTAGGTCGGTCAACTCGCGCCCTACTTCACCGAGGCCCATTTGCTTGACCAGATCGGCCTTCTCCGATTCAAGTCGCCACGGGGACCAGAACTCCAGCGGACAGCGCACCGAACCATAATAGAGGTCTTTTCCTTCGGTCGCGAAAGACAGCACATTCGGCACAAAGAGTTGCGGGATGGTATTCTCGTATATCTCGTGAATCTCTGCCGCGCCATCCACCCAAGAGACCGAAGGTCGGATCGGCGTCTTCGCCTCCCCCACTACCACCGGGATGCCATTGATCAGCAGCACCACATCTGGGATCTTGGTTTCCTGTGCTTTGACCACATACTGATTGGTCATGACGAATTGGTTGTTCTCCAAATTCTCGAAATCGATCAAGCGCACCGGCACATGCCGATTATTTTCGCCGAAGGGCATCGTCTTTTCGCCACTCAGCCACGTGTAAAATGCTTCATTGGCGCGCACGAGCCCCGTCTGATGAACGGTGATAAAGATCGGCCGTATTTTATAAATTACCTCATCCGCTAAGCTCGGGTTAGCCGTGATCTCAGGATTGATTCGAATCAACGCTTCCCGCAACTGCGACTCGACTAACACGTCCTCCACCGCACGCGGCAATTCATCCGGCCCGACAAACTCCCACGGAAAGGACGAGCCAAACTTCGCCTGCGGCCCCGCACCGACTGCGCCGGCCTCAGAGTTTAAATTCACTCCACTCAGTTGCTGAATGATGTAGTGCTCGACGCTGTTGAGTTCGTTAAAGGACATAGATTTTACAGATTTAAAAACTTTATAATTTGCAGCAGGATCGCATGCGACGTCTTTTTATCCTCAAAGAGCGCCTGCGTGAACAGCTCGCTACGTTTCTTCTTAAAAGTCTTCAGCACCTGCTCGCGGCTGCCTAGATGCTGATCGTAAAAGTAGCACTTCAACTTGTCAGAGGTTTGTTGGCTCCTTGGAGGCAAATCATCCAACAAATCTAGCAGTAAGCCTTCGAGGCATTGCGGCTTAGAAAAGACGACCTGAATATTCTCATATTTCTTAAGAATGACACGTGCTTGAGCATCGAGCCCGACATCTGCATCCATCAATACCAATGCAGGTGTCGATGCATTGCCCACACTCAAATACTTCTTCTCCAGTGCGAGTAAGATGGAGCCCGGCGACCCTCCACCCCCATTGCCGAGTTGGACACTCTTATCCGCCAGTTGCTGCGAATAGAGCTGTTTGATATGCCCCAAGAATAACTCTTCAGTCGGGCCTTCGCCAAATAGGATCAGCGGGATACGGGTTTTTCGTGTGTGTTTGGCCATAACCTATGACCTAGAAGGCGACAACTTCAGGTTCAGGAATCGCTCCGTAGCGACCAGAGTTATAATTCGCGAAAAAGTTCTCTTCCCTCCGGACGCCTTTGAGTTCGTCCAGTCGAAAGGCCTCACTCACACACTGTTCATTCTTCTCCACGAAGATGATCTGCTCCTTTAGCAAATGGTTCAGCATCTCGACATGATGACAGGTAAAGAAAAGCTGCGCCTGATGCGTATTGATCTCTGCATTGGTAAACAAGCTGAGTATCGTGGGAATTAGGTGTGGGTGCAGGTCTGACTCCATTTCATCAATCACCGCGATGCCACCTGAGCTCAGAATCTTAATAAAAGTCTCGAACAACATGAAAAGCCGACGCGTGCCAGAAGACTCCTGGTCTGCTGCCAGTTCAAAAGTGCCCTTCGCCCCGTCGTGCACAAAAAATACCAGAAAGGTCTCACGGGCCTCTCCCTGCGCGGGCTGAATCCGAACGGGCTTAATCGCAAAGTCTGAAATACCAATGTCCGCCGCTGTGAGTAGTTCACGCAACGCATCGTGATGCTCTGGATGCTTTTGAAAAAACTCCGAGCACGCAAACAGGTCCGTGGTGAGGCCCTCAAACGGTTGCTCACGCTTGCCGCCACGCGTCACATTCGTCACCACCAGCCCGAGAGCATCCATGATATGCTTAAATTCCTTACGCCCGGTTTGCAGGCCCGCAGCCAACATCGATGCATTCGGACGATCGTTTAAGGCCTCACGCAGCAGTGTCACTTCCGTAAAACTGTCCGCCGTGCGCACTTGTAAGCCGCCCGCTTCGGTCGATTTACGCGTCAGAATTTGCCGAAACTGCCCCGTCTTTTTGGAAAACTGCTTGAGCGATTCCTCATGCACACGATTCGAGCACAATACGACCGCATACCGAAAACGGCCTGCCGCCCCATCAAACTCCAACTCAAACCTCGCAGGTTGATCATCGGCATCCGCGCCCGCAAAACGATCCAGCGGGATCGTTTCATCGGGTTCCAGCGAACGATACGAATCACGCATAAAAAAGGACACAAACGACAAGGCCTTCAACAGGTTGGTCTTCCCCGCCGCATTCGGGCCAAAGACCCCCGTCAGCAAAGCCACCTGATCGTCAAAATCGGAGTGAACAAAGGAATCGTCCGTCGACGTTTTAAGCGTGGTGGTGAAGTCGACAACCGTCTCCTCCAAGAAGGAACAGAAGTTAGAAAAGCTGAGGCGACGTATCATAATGAGGCTACAATCAACTACTAATTATCAAATATCGAGATATTTTGCATTTTTTTATGCAAAATAAGTGCTATTAATCATAATCCGGGCCTAGAGAATATCAGGGGAGTTGCAATGCACTGCCAAATACGAGTTGGTCCGGAAAGAGAGTATTAAAATGAAAAAGCCTAGGCTCTGGGCTCATGTCCGGTCGAGGGCTACAGTCTGCGTATAGATATATCAAGTTACAGAATAAAGCTGATAGTGCTAGGATTACATTCTTTTGGTTGGCTCTATTATAATTATTTATCCTATCGTGCTTTGCACTGTTATATGCTTTCCACCAGTCTGGATTTTGGTTACTCCCCCATTCATGCCATGGCTTTAATTTTTTCCCATAACGTGGTAGCTCTATCTCAGTCAGGTGATAATTAGATTTAGCCGATATAACAATCTGCCTTAGATCATTAATATTCTGGGGGTCGCTCCTTGGGGAATATCTCTTACAAAGTTGCTTTAACGTCGCTTCAATTTCAATGCATGCGGATACAAGGATCTTAAGATAAGCAACTGAGAACACACTATCATTAGAGCTATCGACTTCTGCGTAGCGAATTGATTCTTCAAAGTCTTGTTCGAGGGCTAGGAAATATTGATAGTGCGGTGTATTCATATTCTTTGGTCCTGATGGATTGGGACGATCAAAAGATTTGGTTAATGAGGGATTTTAGAAATTGATGGATCGAAGCCCTACTCTCAATTGCGTGATTCAAGCCAACCTTAATTGTTTCGACCTTCTGGGTGAACCGCCTCTGTTCTGCTATTTGAGGGCACGGGAGACTAATTCCAAAGATCACATCCGAGGCCAATCGTTTAGTGCCGTGGGTCGTTGTGGTTGTCATCCCCAAAACTGCGTCCTTCATATGCTGGAGAAAGTAGAGTACGTAGAATGGATCAAAATCCTTAGATACTATCAGCGCCTTCATGTCTTGGTTGAAGGCCACTTCCACCTCAGTGATTCCAACGGGGAATGAATGGTTGAGAATTAGGCCACGAATGACGATTAGAATCGAATTCGGCACCAAGGTAGAGATCCTAGATTCAACGGCAGCTTGAGTTATCTTCTCTATGGAGTTACTGATTCGCTCCACTTTCATATCCTTTGGACTCACCCAAGGAATGTCGCCACCCCAAAACGCTGGATTGCTTCGGCTAGGTGTTCCACCACTCTTCCATGTGCCAGCCTTGCCGAGTTTCTTGAACGGGCCCGAGTGCCCTTGGTATTCCTCTTTTAGATAGCTTGCGACTAAAGTCTCGATTACTTTAATTTGACGATACTGCTTTTCCAACACTGCATCCGCAGCCCAGAGGAGTTCGGCCAGTTTGGCTTGCTGATCTTTAGGCGGGAGGAGGAACTCGAAGTTCGCGAGGTCTTTGAACTTGGTGCGAGGCGATAGCCCGCCCGCTGAATGCTTCACCGCATGGTCGAAGAACATATCATTACAGACTAGGAACGGCAGCAGTTCAGGCAGCAGCCCATCCTTGGCTTCCATCACTGTGATGTCCCCCGAGCAAATACCGTCAAACTCGGCTTGCGCGGCCTTCTTCAAATATGCACGACGACGCCCGAAGAGCACATGCCCAGCTTTGAAGCCTTTAGTAAAGGTCGTGGCTTCTTCAATCGAAGTCCACTTACGCAGGTGGATGTTTTCGGTTTCAATGTGTTCCAAGCCGACCACGCGTTCGACTCCAGCCCCTTTCGGATCTTTAATCGTGGTGCGCACTTCCTGAACCACATCACCAAAAGTGACAGGCTTCCAAGTCGATTTATCTAATTTTAATTCCATCTATTTGGAAGCCTCCAAGGTTTTAAACAGTTGATCCATCGATTCAGACAGCGCTGACGAACTCTCCTGCCAAGCTCCCAACGCACCCGCGAAATCATCCACAGTTGCATCATGACTATCCGGGCGAATGTAGCGGTTAATCGCTAAATTGTATTTCTCCGCAGCGATCTCTTTCAATGTCGCGACGACTGCGAAATCATCTTGATTGGAAAATGCCCGATAAGCCCCGAAGATCTTCTGAATATGCGACTCTTCAAGGAAGCCCATATTCTTATCCTGACGCACTTCTTTGACCGCGTTAATGATGAGCACCTTACCACGACGCGCCTTGGGCTTCTTCGTATTAGTGATCAGCAAACAGGCTTCCATCGGTGAATTATAAAAGAGGTTCGGCCCGAGCCCGATGACACATTCGACTGCGTCCTCCTCGATCATCTGCTGACGCATCGTCGCTTCTTTATCACGAAACAAAATCCCATGCGGCCAGAGTGAAATACTGCGCCCATTCTTCGGATCGAGGCTCTTCTGAATATGCTGCTGGAAGGCGTAGTCGGCGCAGCCTTGCGGCGGCGTGCCCCATAGGTTTCTGCCCCATGGGTCATTTTCAAAAGCGGTGCGATCCCAAGCTTTGATCGAGTATGGCGGATTGGCGAGGACCACATTGAAGGTCTTGAGCGTATCGTTGGCCAGAAAGGCAGGCTCACTCAGGGTATTGCCACGGGCGACATTGAACTCCTCGATCCCGTGCATGAACATATTCATGCGAGCGATGGCGGAGGTGATGAGATTGATCTCCTGTCCGTAGAGCTTGAGACTGCGGTATTCCTTGCCCGCTTTCTTGAGTTGCAAGGCGCAGTTGAGCAAGAGTCCACCGGAACCGCAGGTCGGATCATACACGCTCTCGCCCGGCTTGGGGTCCATGATCAAAGTCATGAGGCGGACGACGGTGCGGTTGGTATAAAACTCGGCAGCGGTGTGCCCGCTATCGTCGGCAAACTGCTTGATCAAATACTCATAGGCATCGCCGAGTTTATCGTCCGGCACATTCGCGGTATTGAGCACATGGGCAGAAAAGTGCTCCAATAGATCGACCAAGGTCGGATCGGACAGGCGGTCTTTATTGCTCCAATTGGCATCACCAAACACACCGTAGAGTGTATCAGGATTGGCCTTCTCAATCGCCCGCATCGCATCCTGTATCGCAACGCCTAAATTAACCGTGACCTCGCGCACCGCATTCCAATGCGCGCCCTCGGGGATATGAAAGCGGTGAAATGACGGTAGCTCCGCATACTCAGTATCGCCATCCGACTCTTTGAGAGCATCTGCATATTCCTCGTCGTAGACATCACAGATCCGCTTAAAGAAGAGCAGCGGAAAGATGAACTGTTTATAGTCCCCCGCATCGATGTGCCCGCGCAGAAACGTCGCCGCGCCCCACAGGTATTTTTCTAGTGTTTGTTGGTTCATGTGAGACTTTTAACTAAGTGATTTTCAACGTAATCCTCGACGCCATGGTAATGGATCTGAGTGATCTTCTGTCCAAAGTAATTTCTGTAGCGGTTCCCCTCTTCGGTCTCATTTCCATTCTCACTCAACAAAACGACCTCTACATTTACGTCACCGACATATTTCGTGATGAGGCTGCGAAAATCGAAATCAGCGAGAGGGAAGGAGTAGCCAATAAAAACGAGCTTGGTAGCTTGTGAGAGCTCTATAGCCGCCTGATTCCAAATATGCTGGAAGTGAAACTTTGTTAGCTCCTTTTGAAAGGTTGGCAGGAGTAAGGCCGCATCGAGCTTTGTCGGTTTTTTGTGATTCTTTGAGCACAGACGGCAACTGGACTTCCCATCAAAACCACCTCTGGCTATTTTCTCAGATTTATTAACGAATAGGCGGCCGCACTCGCTACAGGTCAGCCAATTAAGAGATCCACGAAGTTTGAGTAGCTTGACATTGAATCCGCCCTCACCAACTGCCAGCAATCCTGGCTTGATATTGTTTTTGGAGTCGATCCCGGCACAGTGGCAGCAGTAATCTAACACGCCATCTGTTCCACGTAGGCGCTCGAATATCCGCCGATCTAGCAAAATGTCCCAATTTAAGGAAAAGACCGCAAACGAATCTTGGCTAGGAGCGCTCTCTTTCCTTTCAACGAGTGCTTCGATAAAATCTTGGATGTAACCAGACTTTGACTCGTCGACCACTTGGTTGATCGCCTCGCTGATCAAGATATTGAGCGATGTTTCCAGCTTTTTAAGATCTGCAGGGGTATTGCCCTTGAGGGACTCGTTTCGTGCGATGGATTGGTGGATCGGGGTATAAATATCTTCGAGGTCGAGAGACTCCGTTTCTTTAGCCGATAGTCCAAAGACAGCTTTTATGTAGCGCTGTAGGGCGTCTCGATGCTTTTTGAGTGAAGGTTCTCGGTTCTGCCAAATTTCTTGCAAAAAGCCATCTTGAGATGGGATTCCTGCCGGTATAGAAAAACCAGCTCCAAGTATAAATATGGTTTTTCTGCTCATCGGGCGGATTTTAATTGTTTACGCCCCTTGTCAGTCAGGCGGTATTTCTGCAGGCGACTGGTGGGTTTGTCGGGGATGGTGCGCTCAATTAAAACACCTTCCAAAGCAGGCTTCAGGTAATTCCCATGGAACGTCTCTCGATGCTTGAGCGATAACTTCTCCATCAGCTCAGCTCTTGTATATTCAGTATTCTTCCTCATCGCAGCAAGTAGAGTCGCGACTTGCCCGGTGACTTGTCCGGTGACTTGTCCGGTGACTTGTCCGGTGACTTGTCCGGTGACTTGTCCGGCGACTTGCGGGGTGCTTGCTCCCTCACTTAGCGACTCTGTCCCCGACTCTGGCCCCTCAGACTCACTTTCGTCTTTTTTAGACTCATTTACACCCGCTTTAGGCTCAGTTGCACCCTCACTTGTTCCGCTTGCGCCCTCACTTCTTGACTCTGGCCCCGACTCTAGCCGTGACTCTAGCCCTTCTCTAGCCGCGAAGAGGGTCACGCGCATGCCGCCTTCGGTCTCTTCAAAGGTTGGTTCGGGGAGATCCGCGGCGTGGCAGGCATCCGTAATCTTTTCAATTCCCCGTCCCCAGCTGTCGATATAGCCCGCCTTGAAGCAGGCGTCGGCGATGAGTGGGTTGCGCGGATAGGAGGAATGGAAGCCGAGTAATTTCTCTATGGTCAACTCTTGAGGGAGCGGCCCTTCGTTCCAGAAAATAATGCGATTGGCATAGACGCGAATCTGCACATGGACGCCGGACTGATAGCGGCGGTGGACCATCGCGTTGAGCAAGATCTCACGCAGCGCCTCGATGGGATACTGCGGGGATTCGATGCGCTGAATTCCTTCAAAAGTAATCGGCTTGATAGTAAATTTGCCCAAGATCTGATTGAGTGCCTCACGCAAACAATAGATGAGATTGCCTTCGACCACCTCTTGAAACTGAAGATCGGCATCATTGGCACCAAAGCGCCCGATGCGCACACTGATGCCAGGATAAAACTCGGCAGGATCTTTACCGAAGAGCACGAGCGCAGCGCAAGTGAGTTGATCACCGCTGGCGAGGCGCAACTTCTTGAGTAAATCGACGGGTGCTAGATCGCGGGTATCTGGCAAGCGGCCCGTCTGCTCGGCGTCTTTGAGGAAGCGCTGAATGCTAGCAGGATCAATATCGTCGAGTGTCGCCCGATCCTCGATCGAGGCATCCCAAGTGCGACCGGATTTCTTCAGTAGGAATTCGTTGAGGCTGGCTCCACTGAGTTCGTTCTTGGTGCTACCAGAACGATAGTAGTAATGGCCGCGATAGGAAACTGGCACGGATTGAGCCGGCACAACGATTTCGAGGAAGTCGCCCTGCCCGGTTTCATGCAGGTTCACATCGATGGTGAGCCCCAGCAGATTGCGAATCTTTTGGGGAATCTCTTCAAGTAAGCGCTTAGAGTTGGCCAAGCCATGCACTGAGCCAGCGTCATCCTTACCAATAAAGAGGGTGCCCCCTTGCGCATTGGAAAACCCGCAGACCCACTCTAGGTATTTGTCCTTCCACGAGCGCTTCCATTCGATGTTTTGAGATTCGGCCATGGCTTAGACTTCGACGCCGAACTCCTTGAGCTTGGTTTTGAAATATGCCTCTGCGGCTTGGGACTCGGACCATGCGGTCTTGAGATCGGCGAGCGCCTCTTCGACGGTCGGCAAATTGTCCTCGATGATCTTCTCCACGTAGAGCGGGATATTGAGATTGTGATCATTCTCCGCGAGATCCGCCATGGTGGCGACTTTGACGTAGTTCTCCACATCCTTGTAATCGCGATACCACGCAAAGATGCGCTCGACATGCTCGGGCTCTAGATAGTTCTGCGCACGGCCGACGCGCACCTGATCTGCAGCGTCGATGAAGAGCACCTGCTTGCGGTGCGCTTTGGGCTTCTGCGCACGGAAGATCATGATACAGGCGGCGAGCTGGGTGCCGTAGAAGATATTAGGCCCGAGGCCGATGACCGCTTCGAGCAAATCCATCTCAAGCAGTGCTTTGCGGATCTTGCCTTCAGCCGCTTTACGAAAGAGCGCGCCATGGGGGAGCACGACCGCCATACGGCCAGTTTTGCCCTTCATGGACTTGATCATGTGCTGCACCCAGGCCATGTCGCCGTTCCCTTGCGGCGGGACACCTGCGATGTTGCGCCCGTAGGGATCGTTGGCCCATGCCGTCGCGCCCCACTCTTTCAAGGAGAACGGCGGATTCGCGATCACACAGTCGAAGGTCTTGAGCCCATCGGCCTCAAAGTAGGCAGGCTGACGGAGTGTATCACCCCGGCTGACTTGAAAGTCCTCCACGCCGTGCAGGAACATGTTCATTCGGGCAATGGCCGAGGATGTCAGGTTCTTCTCTTGTCCGTAAAGTTTCAACGTGCGGTAGTCATGCCCAGACGCTTTAACGTGCTCAATCGACTCGATCAGCATGCCGCCCGTGCCGCAAGCTGGGTCGTAGATGCTTTCGCCGGCACGTGCGTCTACAATCATCCCCATCAGGTGCACGACGGAGCGCGGCGTGTAGAACTCGCCGGCCTTCTTGTTGGTCAAATCGGCGAAGTGCTTGATCAAATACTCGTATGCCTGACCGAGCATGTCGGCCTCGACAGCAGAATTGGAGAGTTCGTATTGCGAGAAGTGCTCGACCAAATTAACCAGCAGACTGTCAGGCAGGCTGTTCTTGTTAGACCATTGGGCGTCTCCGAAGATGCCGTAAAGGTATTTCTCATTCGCCTGCTCGATGCCACGAAGGGCTTTTTCGATGGCCAGCCCGACATTGACGGTGGTGTCGCGCACGTCGTTCCAGTGGCAACCGGCCGGAACAATGAATTTATGAAACTCAGGGAGTTGAGCATACTCCTCGTCACCGTCGGACTCTTCGAGTGCCTGGCGATACTCCTCATCATACACATCCGAAATGCGCTTAAAGAAGAGCATGGGGAAGATGTAAGCCTTAAAATCCGAGGCTCCAATCGGCCCTTTCAGTATCCAAGCCGCCTTGGATAGGTATTGTTCGAGTTGGGATAAGGTGAGTTTACTGGCAGACATCTTCTGAAAAATAAAACGAGCGTTAGATAGCGCTTTCGAGCACTAAATGAATGAATGCCCCTAAAATGCCTCATTCTATAGACGAAATAGGACAATCGCAGTCCTACCCTGTCTTTTCTTCGTGATCTCACGTTAAAAATTACTACCTCAGTGACACGATTTTGCCGAAATCGTAACTATACTCATATCTGTGCTGGCATCGAAACCATGTTTTCGAGAGAACGGAGAGCTAATGTCGACGGCTGCGCCGTGATGGATAATAGCTGATCGCTGGCCTTGTTTAAATGATACGATTTGATTGCGCAATCAAGTCACGACCGCCGCACCATGCGATGGGTGAAGATGACAAGAACAAGCCCATGCGCGTCCTTTTCGTAACGGGCGAAATCGGCGTGGTAACCTTTGTCTAGACTGGCCATAGTGAGGCCATCTTCAAGATAGATTCCGCCAGAGCCGATCCAGTCGGTGCGTTGCATTGAAAATGCCCAAAAGCGGCAGGGGGGAAACGGCAATTTATCACCATGGAAGCACCATTGCGCAATGGCATCACCACCTAAGTCAGGGCTGACATGCCCAAACACCTCTTGGGTCGCATAGAAATACGGGCACCCCGGTAATTTCGAAGGAGCCGCTTGAAGTTGCTCATGCGCACCAGGGAATTCATAGACCCGAGGAGCGCCCTTCCGTAATCCAGGAGGTGCCCAATGACTGACTGCCTCCAAGCGTCGCCGCAGTATGACCAGGGCCTGCTTCGGACCTAATGGTCCGGTCGGCAACTCAAAGAAGCTGAGCTGCTCTGGAATGGGTTGATCGTGGTCAATGGGGTTCATGTTGAAGATAGCCTACAGCATACCCACAGACATCTACGGTCCCACCCAGAGTCAGACTGAATCCAGCGACTCCGCCCCGCTTAATATCATGAGATCGCCCCCATTTGACCTTCAGACATTCCCCCCTGACATTTGGGGCAGGGCTTGCCGCCTATTGCATAAACTTCCGCTACCTCCGAATTGTGGCATTTCGGGCACTCCATTTTAGACGGTACTTGGTGAACTTTGATGCTTGAAGCTTTACTATATAGAATAGTTATGGGGGCTCCGAGAAAAATCCAATTTTAACGTAATTAGCGGTAAGAATTCAGCCCCCAGTATGCTGTAGGTCGGCCATCATCTCCCATATACGGTGATAGCGCCCTAGCTTATGACTTTGTTCTTTACGCTCATAAATGCGCCCTTTGAAATTAGGGTAATCCAAGGCGGTGGTCATTTTCACCATAATTTCTAGCAAGCTCTCCATGTCCACCATGATACGGAAACGATAGTCCGCCTGCGGCCATTCGTGAATCTCGTCATCCAACTCGGCGAGTTGTTTAAGATTCTCTAAGTCCTGCCGCAGACGCGCCCGGATAAAGTAGAGATCACTCTCTTTTTGAACGATACTGAAAAAACCATGTTGAGTTGCTAACCACATAACAGCGACTTTACATGACATGGTCGGACATTAGCAGTCCTAGGCTGAAAATAACTAGTAGGCTGTAGCATTGACAATCCTAGCCTACGGATACGTTACTCTTTTTATGCCTAAGAAGTCTCGCCCAATGCCGTCCTCTCGCCCTCCCCTCGCCCGCATGATGCGCATCCATGATGAGCTGCAGGGAAATCGCCTACCGAACGCGACCAGCCTCTCCAAGCTACTGGAAACTTCGACCAAGACGATTAACCGCGACATCGGGTTCATGCGGGATCAGTTGGGCTTGCCCGTCGAATGGGATGCGAAGTCCAACGGATACTGGTATACCAGCTACGTGGACGGCTTCCCCACGGTGCAGGTATCCGAAGGCGAACTCTTCGCCCTCCTCGTCGCACAGAAGGCATTGGAGCCCTATAAGGGCACACCGTTCCAAGAGCCCTTAGAATCTGCCTTAAAGAAGCTATCCGACGGCCTG
>Ga0209491_10003783_pt1 | contig 24375 bp, 29 predicted proteins | sample BON02_FD_187213 | JGI IMG/M metagenome (GOLD analysis project Ga0209491, IMG submission 187213) | Freshwater microbial communities from Lake Bonney liftoff mats and glacier meltwater in Antarctica - BON-02 (SPAdes) (version 2) | ecosystem: Environmental > Aquatic > Freshwater > Ice > Glacier... | reverse complement strand
GGCTTCGGTTTGGGATTTGAACGGTTAGTGCAATTTATGACTGGAATGACCAATATCCGCGATGTGATTCCCTTCCCCCGCGCACCATTAACGGTCGAGTTCTAAAAGATTTGGTAGTTCTACGTCGGTAGGTACAATTAATGTGCCCTTACTGCGAACCTAATTCATCCACTCTAAATAGTCCCTAACGCGGTGGCGGCGTTTTTGGAGAGCTTTGGATTCAAGTTGGCGGACGCGTTCGCGGGATAGTTCTAATACTCGACCGATCTCAGCTAGAGGATGGGCTTGAATGTATCCTAGTCCAAATCGTAGACAAACTACTTCGCGCTCTCGATCGGTCAAATCTGCCAGTAATTGCACGAGTTCGGATTGAAGTGACTCCCACATCATCATTTATTCCGAAGTATATTTTGTAATTTCACATAGCGTTAAAATCGGGTTCCAAGCCCCGATTCTGGTATTTTTTGGCAACAGAGACAACTAGGCGGAGATTTGCCTTAATCATATGCTCCTTAGCACGGGTACCAGCCGACTGAAGATCATCGATTTCGGTAATTGAGACTTGAGCCAATTCAGCCCATCGCTGCTTACCAGCGGCTAATCTAGGCTTGAGTTCGGTGAGAGGAATACCTGCGGCGATCTCCCAACGTTCGAGCGAAGGACGATGCCCTAATTGTGCTGTCAATCGACCGTGGATTTCGATCGATTCAACGTATCGAGATCGTCTTCAAACAATGTCGATCCTTAGATAGATCTGGCGAATATCTTCAGGTATAGCAGCTTCTAGTTGCTGATAGCCTTCCGTGAGATAGTGGGGAATACTATCGGTGGAAATTTTCGTTCCTTCGCCTTGAAGGTAGGCAGAAATCCGTTGTTCGTTCCACTTGAGGCTTTGAGTCATCACTACAAGTAGCCGAGATAGCGGTGAAAGTCGATCGAGTCCTCGTTCGAGGTAACACCATAGTGGAGGTGGTGCTGCATGGAGAGCGTAACGGATCTGTGCCGTTGGGGGCACTTCGATCTGGGCGATCGTACTGCCAGTAATATCCATCAACCAGTTTTGCCAATTGGTTGCCGCTGGATCTGATAATAATTTTACTCGCCCAAGTTCGCCAAAAATCTGCCGCCAAGCGATCGCAAACAGATAATCAGCTTGGAGTTGAGACGGGGCGGCGTGTTGCACGACGCTATGGACGATCGATCCATAGCGACAAAACAACGCCGTGAAAAATTTGCCTTGTTCGGGATGTAACTGATGTAGATTGACTAACTCTCGATCGCTACAACTAGCTAACGATTGTAAGATCTCATGGTTGGTTTCGGGGAAGGTCGGGATTGACAACATCTTTGAATGGTTGACGGCTGATATTTGTGTGGGCGGGTCCCCCGCCCAGTACAGTTTAACATCCGCCGATCTCCAAACTATTCGATCGGGTTTTACACCAATCGCAAACTGCACGATATATTTAGCTTACAGACTATTATCAAATTTATCATTTATTTTATGCAATCTACTTCTTCTCCGCAGCGGATGCGTAACTTTGCGATCGTGACGATCGCGATTGCATTGGTAGTTGCACTCGTACTGAGTATTCGCGCTCAAGATTCTACTTCTAGCTTGGAATTTCAAGCTACTCACGCCCAACCGATCGATATTGCCCTGACTAATAGTAAACCGACACTGATGGAATTTTATGCCAATTGGTGTACTAGTTGTCAAGCAATGGCTCCAGATTTAGCCGCAGTCAAGTCACAATTTGGCGATCGAGTCAATTTTTCGATGCTCAATGTTGATAATACCAAATGGCTGCCAGAAGTCACCAAATACCGCGTCGATGGGATTCCCCATTTTGTCTTCTTTGATAATCAGGGAAAAGTTCTCGCTGAAGCGATCGGCGAACAGCCTCGGCAGATCTTAGAATCTAAATTAACAGATCTGATCGCAGGGATAGCTCTCTCCGACACCGCTACCAAAGGTGAGGTTTCCAACTTTACACCCAAAACAGTTCCTAGTAGCGGTGTCAATGACGATCCTCGCGCTCATGGCGCATGACAGGTGAAAAATCTCATTCATCTGCGTTAAGACACTTGAGATTTTAGTCCGCGCAGGCGGACTTGGCAGCATTAGCGACGATTTCAATCGTTGCAATCCGAACCGCTGTCAACTGTCAACTGTCAACTGTCAACTGTTTAACTGAATTAACTCCCAACTGTGTCCCAAATTATTGTCATCGGCGGCGGTGCGGCGGGTTTTTTCGCCGCAATTACCTGCGCCCAAACTCATCCTCATACTCGCGTCACCCTGCTCGAAGCTGGTAAATATCCCCTCGGTAAGGTCAAAATCTCCGGTGGCGGTCGGTGCAATGTTACTCACGCCTGTTTCGATCCCAACCAGCTAGTACAGTATTATCCCCGTGGCAATAAGGCTCTGCGGGGTGCCTTTTCTCGATTCCAACCACAGGATACTGTAGCTTGGTATGCCGATCGCGGCATCAAACTCAAAACTGAAGCCGATGGGCGGATGTTTCCGACTACCGATGACTCAGAGACGATCGTCAGGTGCTTATTGGACGCGGCGACGGCGGCGGGAGTCAAGATCCAGACGGGAGAAGCCGTAGCCGAAATTAGCCCCCAGCAGCCATCAGGATGGACTCTCAGCCTCAAATCTGGGCAAGTTTTAACAGCAGATCGAGTCTTGCTAGCGACAGGTAGCAATCCCAGTGCCTATAAGTGGGCACAACAATTAGGGCATCCGATTTCCACTCCAGTCCCATCGCTCTTTACATTTAATATCCCCGATCCACGCTTGGCAAATTTAGCTGGAGTCAGTGTTAAATCTGCCACAGTCAAGTTGGCTACCACTGGTAAGCATCCTCTCACCCAAACAGGTGCGTTATTAGTCACTCATTGGGGTGTGAGCGGTCCAGCCGTGCTGAAATTATCTGCTTGGGGTGCGCGGTTTATTGCAGAATCCCGATATCAAGTACCAATGACGATCGATTGGTTGCCAGATTATCGGATCGACAAATTGCGCGAACTAATTTTGGCTGTCAAGTCCCAATTACCTCAGAAAACTATTCAAAATAGTTGCCCCGTGCCGCTTCCCCATCGCTTGTGGGAATCGCTGACTAGTTATATCGGGATTACCGCTGGCGATCGGTGGGCGGGATTGGCAAATAAGACACTCGATCGCTTAATTCAAGAATTAAATCGTGGTGAATATCAGATTACTGGCAAAGGGGTATTTAAGGAAGAATTTGTTACCTGTGGCGGTGTCGATCTCAAGTCAGTGAATTTTCAAACGATGGAAAGCAAAATCTGTCCGGGGTTGTATTTTGCTGGAGAAATCCTCGATATCGATGGGGTGACGGGCGGGTTCAATTTTCAGAGTGCTTGGACGACTGGATATCTGGCAGGATTGGCGATGGGGGTTGGCACAGAGGGCGCGGAGTGAGGGGATGCTCAAGCGGTTGTTGGTGGGGTGTGGGATTTTGATTGGGGTCTTGTCGTCGAATGACTGTCTTGCTATAATCGGAAGACACAGCATTTATCAACCAAATGGCGCAGCGACTCAAGCGGTGGGAATCACCCCGCAAAGAAGGGAGAAACGATCGGGGTAAAGGCGGTTCGGCACGTCAACGCCAACTCAAGCAACGTATTCAAATGCTCAGACAAAAACTCAAAGACCAAGGCAATGACAAAAATCGCCCTAGTCAAAATAAAAAGGGAGAGAATCATCATTCTCTCCCTTTTTTTATGCTTAGAAATCTCCTCGGCGATCGTGATAGGCAAGAGCGGAGATATTCAGCATAAATCCGCTCGTATTGCTTATTCCCGATTCCCGATTGAAATTTTGTCGATCGCTTGATGTACAAAGGCTTTGAGAAACTCATCTTTGCGATTTAGCTGAAATTGTTGTTGTACCGCTTCAGCCATCCCACCATCGCCCCACGATCGATCCTGACGGAAATATTCGATAAAGCTACGCCCAGCAATCCTCGTCAAATATGCAGCGGTAATACCTTGAATCCCTTTACCTAGCGCGTAGGTAGTCACATTAACAGTTAAAGCAGTAGATAACAGTTGAATTGCACCTTTGACGATGCCTAGACTAGTTAAAGTTTTACCGAGGGAGAGTGCCAATTCTTGCGCTGTATCTTTATTTAAATCGCAACCATAAATCTTCCCAATCTCAATAATCATCTGGGTATTAATTGCGGCTGTCGCGAGGAAATCAACCACTGGTAAAGGCGTAACTGTAACCACTCCCGCACCGATCCATTGATATCGATTGACGATGCGATCGGCTTGACGGCGGCGTTGCGCGTCGATTAGCTCCCGCGCTTCGGCTCCTAGCCGCTGGGATTGGAGCAAAATGTTGTCGGCGATCAAATCTTCACCTTCAGCTCTGAGTACGGCAGCTAGACGGCGGATCAGGGGGAAAATATCAGGGTCGGGAGTAAATATTTCGCCTGATTCTAATCGAACTGGCTGAGGGTTTGCGGCGATCGCAATCACATCTTGAGGTTCAATTTCGCTCTGAACCCGCTGTTGTAGTTTTGTGACGATCCGATCGCGATCGAGTGGTGGATAGAGATCGGTTTTATTAAAGATGAGGAGCGAGCGTTTGCCAATTTGGGCTAATCCGATGAGGGGGATATATTCTGACGCTCTGATGTCATTGTCTACGACAAATAATAACAGATCCGCAGATGTTGCTAGCTCTCTAGCGATCGCTTCCCGTTGCGTACCAGCGATGCCAGCTTCCAAAATACCTGGAGTGTCAGTTAATAAAATTTGGCGATCCAAACCTTTTAATTCGAGCGTATATGTTTCCCCCTTAGTCGTTGTCCCCATCGGTGCGCCAACTTCCCCGACAATTCGACCGATAATTGCATTTATTAACGAAGTTTTCCCTGCCGAACCCGTCCCAAATACTACTACTCTAATTTGTCCCCGCGCCAAATTATCAGCGATTTCTCGCGATTTATCGATTAAGGCTTGACGAGTGACTTCATCTTGAATTTGCTGGAGTTGGCGATCGATCGCCTGGAGATTTGCAGTGGCGGCGGCGGTCTTTTCGACGGGAACTCTGGGTAATTGCTGGGGTTTGGTACGATTTCCCCACCAGCCTTGAAGTATACCGACGTAATAAACGATCGTGGCGATCGCCAGCCCAATGAGCAATAAGATCCCAATTAGAATGGGTGTTGCCAACCACGGTGTCGTCCAACTAACTTGGACATAGAGGGCATAGAGGGAATTAATCAACCACAGTGCCAAAATTGCGATCGAAATTACGCCAATTGCGATCGACCAAGAACGGGGGAAACGCATACTTTAGTGGATAGCGATCTAGTTATCATCATAGCCGAAGGATTCGCCGATCGAGATCGGCGATGATGCGGATTTGTACGTTTAAATACAGCGGTGCCCAATATTACGGAGGTAGTCGGAGGTTCGATGTGGGTAAGCTAAGATTATCGTATTGAGAATTTTCTGATGTTAGACCGAGATTATACTTTGATTATTGACAAGAGCGGCAGTATGTCAACCAAAGATAAGCCAGGTGGGGCTAGTCGCTGGCAAATTATGCAGGAATCGGCATTGGCTCTAGCTCATAAATGTGAAGAATTAGACCCCGACGGAATTACAGTTTATCTTTTTTCTGGCAAGTTCAAACGTTACGATAATGTCACTGCTGCCAAGGTTGCCACAATTTTCCAAGAAAACGATCCTTCGGGCAGGACAGATTTAGCAGCGGTGTTAACTGATGCGCTAAATAGTTACTTTCAGCGGAAAGCTCAGGGGAAAACTCCGGCTAATGGAGAGATTATTTTAGTTGTGACAGATGGAGAGCCAGACGATCGCAAGGCGGTCATGCAGGCGATTCTCGATGCTACTCAGAAACTCGATCGAGATGAGGAATTAGGGATTTCGTTTATTCAGGTGGGGATGGATGAAGCAGCAACCAAGTTTTTAAAAATCCTCGATGACGATCTCGGACGTGCTGGAGCTAAGTTCGATATCGTCGATACGATGACGATGAATGATATGGAAGATCTGACACTCAAGGAAGTTTTACTCAGTGCAATCAATGACTAGATAACGTCAGTAGCTCTGACAGGAGCGGCTACGCTAATGGGTTCATAAAATTGCACCAAGCTATTATCCACGTGAGTGTCTCCTTGCGGAGACACTCACGTTAATTAAGTAGAGGGAACTCGCCAAACTTGAACCTCACCATAGCTCCCAGTGGCAACCGTCCTTCTCATCCAGCATCCCCGACTCCCGATTAAGACTTGATTCCCCTACTCTGACAGCGATCCGTCTATCGATTCCAGCCAGAATAGTTAGTTCTGACAGGTTTGTGCTATTACGGGAGAAGACAATATTCGTAGCAGTCTAAATTTTGTCTAATTGGTAATGATTGTAGCTTGGATCGAAAAGTCAAGTCTTTCGATCGATCGCCCAAGTACTGACGAAACTAGATTGGCCAGTTATCGCTGACTGATTAACCTTACCGCCTCGATCTCTATTGTTCCCCAAATATCCATCTTCTGTATCATCGAAACATCATCAAAATTTCATAGCATATTGCTACTAATTAGCGGATCGCGCATGGTGGTGCTACTCAAAATTAATTTAAACTAGATAATTGGGACCTATCATACGCTTCTATCCTTTACCTGAGATCTCCTTATATCCTCCATGAAGATTGCTAACGATATTACAGAATTAGTCGGTCGCACACCCTTAGTCAGACTAAATCGCATCCCTCAAGCTGAAGGGTGTGTTGCAGATATTGTAGTCAAATTAGAGGGGATGAATCCTGCTTCATCCGTCAAGGATCGAATTGGGGTAAATATGATCGAATCTGCCGAACAGGAAGGTTTGATTACTCCTGGTAAAACAATTTTAGTCGAACCCACATCAGGGAATACGGGAATTGCGCTAGCGATGGTGGCGGCGGCAAAGGGGTATAAATTAATTATTGCCATGCCTGAAACCATGAGCATCGAACGTCGGGCGTTGTTAAAAGCCTATGGTGCCCAATTAGAGCTGACTCCAGGTGTGGAAGGGATGAGCGGCTGTATCCGTCGCGCTCAGGAAATTGTCGATAAAACTCCTCATGCCTATATGTTGCAGCAGTTTCGCAATCCGGCTAATCCTCAAATTCACCGCAATACCACTGCTGAAGAAATTTGGGCAGATACAGATGGTCGTGTGGATATTTTAGTAGCTGGAGTCGGTACGGGCGGTACAATTACGGGGATAGCTGAGGTCATCAAAGCCCGCAAACCAGAATTTAAAGTTGTTGCTGTCGAACCCACTAATAGTCCAGTCCTATCTGGTGGTAGACCGGGACCGCACAAAATTCAGGGGATTGGTGCAGGATTTGTGCCTCAGGTATTGAAGATCGAGCTGATTGATGAAGTTATCGCCGTTACAGACCAACAATCGATCGAGTATGGACGTAGATTAGCACGAGAAGAGGGGTTATTATCAGGGATTTCTTCAGGTGCAGCCCTATTTGCGGCGATCGAACTCGGTCGTCGCCCTGAAAATAAGGGTAAACTAATCGTCATGATTCAGCCTAGTTTCGGCGAACGCTATCTCAGCACTCCCCTATTTCAAGATCCAGAACCAACTAATTAGGCGTTAGGCTTTAGGGAGATGTGTGGAAATAATGTACCGAACTGTAGGGTGTGCGATCGCAAAGCGTAACGCACCAGCACATTCACAGTCGGTACTGTATTTAGCTGCTAGTCCCTTAGGCGTTAGGTTTTAGGTTTTAGGTTTTAGGTTTTAGGTTTTAGGTTTTAGGTTTTACGCTTGAGGGGATTGGGATAACATTCATCGAGTAAATTATCTATAGCGATCCTACTTTGAGTTCCTGCGGATAACATCAATCTGTAGGGGCAGTGCTGCATTTATACTGTTGGCGTTAGCCTTACTCTTAGCAATGGCCTCACCTCTAGCGACAGTAGTATGCCTGCCCTCTAGGGTTGAAGCCGATCGTTTAGGATTGCTATATAGTTGTGAAAATCCCTAAAATCTAAATGGTGGGTAGTACCTGCTCTAAAGCCTCAAGCCTCAAGCCTAATCCCTCAAGCCTAATCGATCGATGTCCCAAACGCACTACCAAGTTCTCCAAATCCCACCGAAAGCCACCGCTGACGAGATCAAACAGTCCTATCGACGGTTGGCGAAGCAATTTCACCCTGATGTTAATGGCGGCAAAGCTAACGCCGATCTCATCATCAAACTCAATGCTGCTTATGAAGTTTTGGGTGACGATCTCAAGCGTAGAGAATACGATTACCTCCTGCAACCAGCGGTAGCAATTCCTCGTCAACAACAGTCTTCCTCTTACATCCCGCGTCGTCCTCCCACTGTCGGGCGGGAACTAGATGAAGAATTAATCTTGTGGTTAAATCAAGTTTATCAGCCCATAAATCGGATGATTGGTTGGATTATTAAGCCGCTAAAAATACAGATTCAAGAACTTTCTGCCGATCCATTTGACGATGAGTTAATGGGTAAGTTTGAGGCATATGTCACTGAATCCCAGCAGCATCTCCAGAAAATTGAGAAGACTTTTCACTCGATGTCTAATCCATCATTAATGGCAGAAATTGCCGCTAATTTATATTACACTATCAACCAAGTAGCTGATGGAATTAAGGAATTAAATTTTTATATTATGAATTATGATGAAAGCTACCTGCATGACGGAGTTGAGATGTTTAAGATTGCCGCTCAGTTACAGAGAGAAACTAATAAAAAGATTAAAAGCTACAAGTAATTTAAGAAGTAAAAATTATCGCTAAAGTAGATGAATAAAATTATATTTCACTTAGCATTTCCGATCGAGAATATCACGGATGCCAAAAAGTTCTATGTGGATGGTTTAGGCTGTACGGTAGGTAGACAGACAGCTAATTCGACGATCTTGAACCTGTACGGACATCAATTAGTCGCTCATGTTACTGAAAAAATACCACCACAGATAGGGATTTATCCCCGTCATTTTGGGATTATATTTCCAACTTTTGCTGATTGGCAAGCATTACTCGATCGATCGATAGCCCAAAACTTAAACTTTTATCAGTCAGCAAAGCATCGATTTTCTGGTGCGATTACCGAACATCGAACTTTCTTCTTGACCGATCCTTTTGCTAACTTACTAGAGTTCAAATATTATACTCACAGTGAAGCAATCTTTGGAGCTAGTGAATTTAGTCAAGTTGGTGATTTGACAGGTTGAGATAGTGTATCAGAAATTACTTTGAAAGTACGAGGATCTGATACCATCATGGGATGGGTAAGTGCTAGGATCTGCATTTCTGTGCCAATACCAAGCTGAGAACTACTCGGTGGTAAAATAATCAGATCGAATGGTGTCCATAAGGAAGTAAAATTCAAAACATTTAAGCGATCGACATCACTATTTAGATCTCTGATAAAATCACTATTAGGACGCATTTGGATACAAGCAGGACGCATCGAAAAGTATGCGGCGAGCGTCCCATTGTGAGGAGTTGAAATGGTGATGAATCTCTGGACACGATCGATCCCACCCAACCGTTGTAGATAATAACGAGTAACTAACCCTCCCATACTAAACCCTAACAGATCGATCGGCTGGTGAGACGCAAAAGTTCGATCGACTAAAATTGCGACCTGTTGCGCCAGCAGCTCTAGTCTGGTATCGCCATTATTAGGGACGAGATCGATATCAAAAACTTCCCAACCCAAACTGTGTAGATACCTGGAAATGTGTCGCATCTTCTGGCTGGTGTCCGTAATCCCATGTACGAGCAGAATCGGGTTGCGGAGTCGGCGATCGCCATCTATTTTGGGTAAAGTAATATCTGTCGGTACCTGCATATCTGTAGTTATTTTGGCAATGTTAATGTCAGTACTAATCTTAAAATAGCTGATGCTAGTAGATCGATCGGCTCGTGACAGTTTCTCAAGTGTCCCCAATTAAAAGGTCGAGATTGGTTGAAGTGCTGTTGCTACGATCATTTCAAGTAGCAACAGTTAGTAAATTTTTGTTAAACTTTGTACTCTTGTCTTGCACTTGTCAGCAGTCAAATTTGATAATTTATATTTACGTCACCAAAGAGATAATTTACTGTGTTTAATAATGTACTTAAAAATATTTTTGGTAAAAAAAATGATGGCTTTTATCTTCAACTAGAAGATGAAGATGCTTCATCAGTACCGGAAGCTAAGGCTGAAGCCACGCCTGACGCTACTCCAGTACCTCCAGTTGTGGTAGCTACAACGAACGAGCCAGTTGACGTAGTAACAGCACCAATAGCAATAACAGCACCAGTAGCAATAATAGCTACAGCTACTAAAGCCGAACAGAAGGCAGCTAAAATCGACAAAAAAGCTGCTAAAAAAGCTGAAGCAGACAAAGTTATCCAAGCTCTAGTACCAACTGTACCTGCGGCTCCGCCAATTACTAACTTTGCTACCGATTACCTGATTAAACCCTCCTCTGACAGTGGTCGTCGCCGTCCTGGTGCCAATATGAAAGGGTTCTTAGATCTGGCGCGTCAGGTTGAAAAACCCAAGGAATTTAAAGTTACCGCATCAGAGCGAAAACCTAGTGCAGAAGCGAAAACCTAGTGTAAGGTAGCAACTAACTAGTTGTTGGTGAGTTTTTACTTTGAAGTCCCCTCATTACAGGGCTACCACTTACCGATGAGGGGCTGTATTCCCTCCCCTTGTAAAGGGGAGTGCTGGGGTGGGGGAAACAACTACCACAGCAACTCAAATAACTTATGGATGCACGGTAGTATTAGAGAGCACAAAATAGGTTCAGCCGATCGAGCAAAGCTCACGCTACGCGAACGAATTTCCGCCAGCGAGCAGATGACGATTTTGAGCGATCGATTGCTTGTAAGCACAAAAATCATCAGTCTGCGAACATAGTCTAAAGATGCTGCGACGACCGCATAATTGCAAATCGTAGATCTAAATGTAGTCGAGAACTTTTGGTTTGCGGTAAGTCCGATTACGGGTATCTATTTCTACTACTTCTTCAAAGATCGGCAGCATTCCAGTTACGAGCTGGGTGACTTCCGACCAGTTAAAATTGAATGTCGATAGCTCAGATCGATCGTCCGTACAAACGATCGTTGCGTTGGGAGTAACAACCGATAAATTTCGAGGGCGTTATCGAGTTTGGTGGTTACTTCTTGTAATTGGGCGGCGTAAAGTTGAACTTGGTGGTCATCTGGTCGCTGGGCGACTAGAGCCGCGATTAACCTCGCAGCAGTCGGATAGTCCCGACGATTTAGGGCAGCAGCCACTGGCTCTAACATAGATATAAGAGAATTAGGTGCATAGAGTACTCTGTGACAAAGGCTGCGCCCACACACATTCGCTTTTGGATAGAATTCCCCAATCTGTGTGTTAATTTAACTAGTCACCATATTTCTTTGACGATCCACATAATGTATCCAGACTCATTGACAACTAGCCACGGCATCATCATTGGTTTACTACTCGGTTTTGCAATCGCTCATAGTGGGTTAGCTGCTTTGCGCCCTTGGGGAGAGAGTAAGATCGGCGCGAGGTTATATCGAGTCATATTCGCATTGGTGAGTATTCCATTTGCGACGATTCTGATTATCTATTTTTTCAATCATCGCTATGATGGGTGGCAATTGTGGCAGGTGCAGGGGACTCCATGGGTCGCCCCAGTAGTGTGGATATTATCGTTTATCTCTTTCCTGTTCCTCTATCCAGCCACTTTCAATCTGCTAGAAGTTGCGGCTGTGTTCAAACCCCAAGTCCGCATCTATGAGACTGGGATTATGCGAATTACCCGACACCCACAAATGGTCGGTCAGTTGATTTGGTGTGTCGCGCATACGCTGTGGATCGGGACTAGTTTTACATTGGTAACTTCGATCGGGTTGATGCTCCATCATCTATTTGCTGTCTGGCACGGGGATCGCCGCCTCACACAGCGGTATGGAGCTGATTTTGAACTTATTAAGGCTAGAACCTCGACCATACCGTTCCAGGCGATTTTAGATGGCAGACAGACACTTAAATTATCAGAGTTTCTCCGTCCCGCTTATGTTGGTGTCGTCGCGTTTGTGGCTTTATTTTGGTGGGGACACCCTTGGTTGATTCAGATGAGTGCAAACGTCACCTTTTAGAGCGCGAACCACTTGATACTGAGTGACTTATCCATCAAGTATTGCTTATTACCACGATCCCCACCACTTATTCATCGATCCCAGTAGTCCGATTTGACTAATTAGCGTTAAAATAATTACTTATATGACAAAAAATTTAATAGTAACTAACCACCTTTTATGATCCAATCTGTAACAGATTTGAATTTTAGAGCACAGGTTCTTACCTCATCGATCCCCGTAATGGTCAATTTTGGAGCACCTTGGTGCGGGCTATGTAAGGTGATTCAGCCGACGCTGATTCAATTTCACGATCGCTGGGATGAGCAAATTAAGTTAGTCAATATCAATGCCGACGACAATCTCAAGCTAGCTAGCACATATCAATTAAAGACTCTCCCCACCTTAATCCTGTTCGCGAATGGAAAGGTTGCCAACAGGCTAGAAAATTTTCATAGTCACGAAGCTCTCCAGTTCAATCTAGAGCGGATGACGAGAATGGCAACTCTCGACTGGCAAATTGGCGATCGAGGTACCCCAATCCAAATTGATTGGCAACTGGTAGCTGCTGAATAAGCAAGATTAAATTCATTGATAAGTGATAATTGGGTTGTTCTACTGTAGATTTCAACCCCGATTATTATTTAATAATCTTTGAGTTTAGTCCTAATCGTAGATTCTTTTTTAAATTGTTGCTTGCGAAGACTGTCAATTCTTTCATTGACTTGTTTTTGCACTTCTACTCGATCGACTCGCCGACTATAGATTTTTAAATACTCGATCGCCTCATCTGTATTGCCATCACTTTCCTTGATTCTGGCAAGAGTAAGATAGTCTTGGGTAGCGACCATCAGGGCAATATCATTATAGCTTTTGATTAGTGGCGGTATGACAATAGTTGACAGGAAAACTAGAAATATTAGTGATATTTTAGCCTCTGGTTTAGTTAATTAGACTAAATACATGGTCAAACCAAACAATAACAACATTACTACTAGTATCAGTAATAAATGCCGATCTTGGATTAGTAAACTGGTCGTCTATTCGGCTGCCGCGTTGTATTTGTCGATTGTGTATCCTACGAGTACAGCAGTAGTAGGTAGTGTAAATTGTCGGAGAGTAGCACCTTTGCCACTTAGATGAAAAATCAGTGAGACAATACTGGCAATACCGGCACTAAGATTCCAAATATTCATGTTTCGCACGCCATTCCATTAACTGTCGCTCGTCGATCGACAGTTAAGATTGATTCGATATATATCGCGGGCTATACCAACACGGATTGGGATAAAGTTGCTGTTGTGAATATTATCCTGGCTTGGTCAATAGTGGAGCTGCAGCAAGTAGCTCTTGAGTATATGCCTGCTGCGGCTGGCTAAAAATCTGTTGCGTGTCGCCCATTTCGACAATTTGACCTTGATTCATCACGGCAATGCGATCGCATAAAAATCTCGCCAGCCATAGATCGTGGGTAATAAATAGATAGGTGAGATTATCTTCTCGCTTGAGTTCTAACATCAGGTCTAAAACTTCTGCCTGAATGGTAGCATCCAGCATACTGACTGGTTCGTCACAAATTACCAATTTGGGCTTGGTAATCAGCGCACGGGCAATTCCGACCCTTTGCTGTTGTCCGCCTGAGAGCTGATTGGGATACCTGTTGAAGTATTCTAGGGCAGGAGTCAATCCCACACGTTCGAGCATCGCCAGTACTTGCGCTTTAGTTTCGGCAGGTGTAGCGTTAATTTTGTGAATCACCAACGGATCGGCAATACTTTCGCCAACGGTCATCATCGGGTTCAGAGCGGCACTAGGATCTTGGAAGATCATCTGCATATCCCGACGTTTGGCGCGAATCGCAGCGGGAGATAATTTGGTAAGTTCTTCACCACAGAATGTCACTGTGCCACCAGTAGCGGGAATTAGTTGCAGAATCGTGCGGGAGAGGGTACTTTTACCGCAGCCAGATTCACCCACTAGTCCAAAGATTTCCCCTTGATAGAGTTCGAGGTGGATATTATCGATAGCTTTGATGGTTTCTGTTTTGGCGTTGGTAAATAATCGCTGCAGAAAACTAGTTTCGATCGTGTAATATTTCTGGAGTCGATCGAGTATGAGGATCGGTTTTTTCTGCGATAATGCAGCGGCAGTCAGGCTCGCAACTTTATCGTTTGCCTGAATGTGTAGAGCCGAGCGCAGTAGAATTTGGGTGTATTCAGCCTGAGGATTGCCAAAAATCTGTTCGACAGTCCCTTCTTCTTCCTTTCGTCCTTGATTCATCACGACAATTCGATCGCAATAAGTCGCGATTGTCGCCAGATCGTGGGAAATCAACAATAATCCCATCTGGCGTTCTTGACACAACCGTGTCAATTCTCTCAAGATTTCCGCCGATACTCGCACATCCAAACTCGTCGTCGGTTCGTCGGCGATAATCAGCTTAGGATTGAGTAATAAAGCTAACGCGATCGCCACCCGCTGGCGCATTCCACCGCTGAATTCATGGGGATACTGGTTCCAGCGTTCTTCAGGGATTTTGACGGCGGCTAGGGTGTCTAGAGCGCGTTGTTTAGCTTGTTGTTTAGTGAGAGTTGGTTCGTGGGCTTGGAGTGTTTCTAGACAGTGATTGCCGATTGTCATCAGCGGATCTAACCGCGTCATCGGATCTTGAAAGATCAGTCCGACGACTTCCCCCCGAAATCGGCGAATGGCTTGGGCATTCATCTCAGGGATGGATTGTCCTTCAAATAAGATTTGACCCTCGATCCGAGAATGCTCGGGTAGTAGCCGCATAATTGCTTTACCTAGGGTGGATTTACCACACCCAGACTCTCCGACAAAGCCGATTTTTTCCCCAGCAGCTAATTCAAAGGAGACATCGGAGATCGCCTGTGTCAGTTGCTGGCTCGATTCCGGTTGGGGGTAAGTTACACAGAGGTTTTGGACGCTTAGTAATGGCTGGGGCATGGGGGTATAAGGGTGGTTTAAACTCTTAGCTGTCAACTTTGATTAAGTAATGAGTGATGAGTGGTTGGGTAGGCAACCCAACCATGAATAATCAGTTCGTTGTTGAGCCAGGGATTCACACCCCAGAGCGACAAAGATCTCACAGGCAGGCGCAGGCAAGGGAAGCTCTAAACCCTTGTTACTTGCTCAACTGTCCACTTCCCTCTAACTTTTATCTCGATCGAATCTTCGCATCAGATAGGCAGCGGCAAAATCGCCGTTAGGGTGTTTCTTGAGGAGATCGGCTAAATCGAACACTCGCTGTGCCATTTCGACTCCAACTTTATCAATTACAGCTTGACGTTCGAGTTCGTTCATATGACTGGCGCGGACTCGAGCTTGCCAAGCACCAGAGAATATTTGGGATATATTCGTGTGGAGCTTCAATTGTTCGAGGACGGACCATTCACCGCGATCGCACCAAATCCCGCCGCAAGTGAGACAATGTTCGAGATAAAATGGTTGCTTGAGGGTGATTTTCCCTCGCGCCATCATCCGCCTGCATTCTGGACAAGATGCTGCTTTAGCATCTAATGGACTGGGAATATATGGGAGATAATAATTTTGAGCGAGAATATCGGGGTTTGGGGGAATGTTTGGGCGTTCGGATCTCCAGATTTGATAGTTGCGTCCAGAAATCCACTCGCCTTCACATTGTTGACAATGTTTTGTCAAGAGCATGTCATTGAGAATCCCATTCACCAGCTCGGAGTTACATTTAGGACAATCCATCTTTAAACCAGTTGACAGTTGACAGCGAAAAGTACTGATGGGCACTGGTCGGGTACGCCGCCCAGTGTTCTTGGGGGTTCCCCGAGGGTTTAGCGCACCAAGCAGCGAATCAAGACAGTTGGGCTAGGCTGCGATCGCGGCTTGGCAATATTGAAGTAGTAGATCTAGTTTATCCTGATAAGCTTGACGACGTTGCTCGATTGTGATGGGGTTGCGAGCAGTGGCGATAAACATCACATCTAGCGGGAGTAATCTCAATAACCGATGACTTTCGGTTAAATACGATCGCATTTTAGCAGCGATGGGATCTGGAAGGAGATCTACGTTCTGGGTAAGAATCTCTAACTCAAATAATTCGATCGCTTGACTGAGACTTATTTTCAGGCTAGGAATGGAGTCAGTAGGTAAGTTCGACAACAGCGTAAATAATTGTTGCCACATTAAAATCTGTTCTGTTGGCAACATAAATAACTTAGTTAGAATAGAATATCATGTAAACAATTTTACACTTCGATCGTTAGGTAGGCGCGACATCCTTGACTCTGATGTCTGAGTGAATCGGGAACTCTGCGTCTATATCCGCAAGCATTATTGTCAATCGCAGATGTTTGGAGTGTAGACATCATCAAGATGATGCGCACAGGGTCTCTACGTAGATCTGTAACGTCTAAATTAATATAGTTAACACGGTCTAAGTAAGGCTGCTAGATTGCAGCTATTGAGCCGTCACCACCAAATTTTTACTGAAATTATTTAGATTAAAGTTAGTTACTCTTGTTTTCATCCTACCCTATCCTCCTCAGCCATGACTACTCCCCGCTCTATTTCCGCTGACGATATTGATGATGTTGCTGTGATGACTGCACCTAGTGCAGGTAGAATTTATAACTGTGTTATCCCTGAATGGTTGCAACAGTGTCTAGCTACAGACGAGGATTCTCATTCATCAATGGATCTTGATGCTCGTGCAGAGCGGCTGCGCCAAAGCAAGTTGATTAAAAATGCGTTTCAATTTGCCTACGATCTGCACGGCAATCAAAAGCGAAAATCAGGAGAACCCTACATTTGTCACCCGATCGCTGTCGCTGGATTACTACGAGATTTAGGTGGCGGTGCGGCGATGATTGCCGCCGGATTTTTGCATGATGTGGTCGAAGATACAGATGTTAAAATTAGTGAGATTGAGTCGAGATTCGGGCAAGAAACGGCATATTTAGTTGAAGGTGTCACCAAGCTTTCTAAGTTTGAATTTTCGAGCAAGAAAGAACAGCAAGCTGAAAATTTTCGCCGAATGTTTATCGCGATGGCGCAGGATATTCGAGTGATTGTTGTCAAGTTAGCCGACAGGCTACATAACATGCGAACGCTCGATCATTTACGTACAGAGCGACAGCAAGCAATCTCCCAAGAAACTCGCGATATTTTTGCTCCTTTAGCCGACAGATTGGGATTGGGTAGAATCAAATGGGAGCTAGAAGACCTATCATTCAAATATATCGAAGCCGAAGACTATCGACGCATTCAAGATTTAGTTGCCGAGAAGCGGACAGCTAGAGAGTCGAGAATAGCCAGTGTGACAGAGATGATCCGCCATCGTCTCGATCGAGCTGAGATTAAGTATCTAGATATTAGCGGTAGACCAAAGCATTTGTACAGTATCTATCAAAAGATGCGGTACCAGAAGAAAGAATTTAGCGAGATCTACGATCTGACAGCAATTAGAATTATTGTCGAATCAAATCATGAGTGCTATCTAGCTTTAGCAGAAATTCATGATGCCTTCAAACCCATTCCTGGTAGATTTAAAGATTATATCGGCTTACCCAAAAATAACCGCTATCAATCATTACATACTACAGTAGTTGGATTCACAGGTACACCATTAGAAGTCCAGATCCGCACGTTAGAAATGCACAACGTTGCTGAGTATGGGATTGCCGCCCATTGGAAATATAAAGAAGCTGCGAAGTCAGATAAATTGGGAGCTGAAAATTTAGAAAATAGCAAATCCATAACTCCGAGACGGACAGAAGTTGATGAAAAATTTGCGTGGTTAAAACAACTATTAGAGTGGCAAAATGATGTCAAGGATGCGATCGAATTTGACGATCATCTCAAAGATCATTTAGTCGAACGCGATGTCTATGTCTTTACACCCAAAGGCGAAGTCGTATCTCTGCGCCAAGGTTCGACCGCCATTGACTTTGCCTACCGCATCCATACCGAAGTCGGGAATCATTGCGCGGGTGCTAAAGTTAACGATCGGATTGTGCCCCTATCTCGGATGCTGGTAAACGGTGATATTGTCGAAGTCATTACCCGCGAGAATAGTCATCCTAGTTTGGATTGGCTAAATTTTGTCGTCAGCCCTGGCGCACGCAACCGGATTACCCAATGGTACAAGCGATCGAACCGCGATGAAAATGTTGCCAGAGGTAGAGAATTACTCGAACGGGAACTAGGCAAAAATGGGCTAGAAGCACTGTTAAAGTCCGATCCGATGCTGGCAGTCGCCCAGCGTTGTAACTACATCACTGTCGAGGATTTACTTGCAGGTTTGGGTTATGGCGAAATTACTCAAAAAATGGTCGTCAACCGGCTGCGGGAAATGGTAAAAGATCGTGAAGCCCCAACCCTGGAGCTACCACCGACGACAGCACCCAAACAAGCTAATCAAAATAGTAATTTTCCGATTTTGGGAATTGAGGGATTATTACATCACTTGGCAGGTTGTTGTAGTCCGATCCCTGGCGAACCAATTATTGGTATCGTTACCCGCAATAGCGGAATTTCAGTTCACCGCCAAGGTTGTGTGAATGTCGAACAGATGGATGGCAATCGTTTATTACCTGTGAGCTGGAATACCCAAATCGCTAAGGAGAAGCCCCGAACTTACCCCGTTAGCGTCCAGTTAGAAGTACTCGATCGAGTCGGGGTATTCAAAGATATCCTATCTCGGTTGACAGATCAGAAAATTAATATCCGCTCGGCTAACGTAATTACTCACTATGCTAAACCCGCCATCATCGATCTGTCGATTGAAGTTAGTGACAAATCACAATTAGAACGCTGTATGGCTCAAATCAAACAGATGAGTGATATCCTCAATATTCGGCGGATTAACCAAGTTGAGAGTTAGTCGGTTAGGTTAAACAATATTCCCAGTGTGTACTTTAGATTAAGGAGCAACGCTTGATGGTTATCGATGAAACAATGCAGAATGTGATTGCTGGTGGATTAGCGATTACTATTTTCATTGGTGCGATGCTGATGATGTTTAGTAATGCTTGGACGACTAAAAAGTAGTTAAAACTAGATCCCACTACTTAATCTCGATCGTCATCGGCAAACAGGTAAAGACATCATCATGGGCTTAGATTGAGCTATTTAATTAGTTTGTTTTCGCTGACAGAGAATCGTCAAGTTTCGAGCGATCGTTCGTGCTATATTCGCTGTAATGGTGTTGAGTAAGTCCCAACGATTCTGTCCGTGGGGTAATCGTGCCGATGGCTTCAAGATCGCGCAGGATGTAATTGAGCTGATTGGCGATCGAACCAATCGAAACTGACGCTTGAAGACCTAGTTGATGGCTAGCTTTCAAAAAATGTAACCGCATTTGCCAAGTGCTATGGCTAGGATGCTGATGGAGGTATTCTAATACCGCTTGACGGCTAATCATATTCGCTACCAAAATAAAAAGTTTCTCTACTTATATTCTTGCTCGATCGTCAATGATTATATCGATATCTTAATATTTTTGTCGCTATTCTAATAATTCAACCGATAGCCTACCTTCCGCACAGTCTCGATCGGATCGGGATGTCCGAGCTTTTTTCGCAGTGAAAGGACGTGACTATCTACGGTGCGAGAATTGTCAACATTGATGTCCCAGGCGCGTTTTAGCAGTTCGCTGCGATGGACTGGACGACCGTTAGCTTGGGCGAGAACATAGATTAAACTAAACTCTTGGGGGCTAAGATCGATCGATCGATTTCTCAGATAAATACAGCGACGCACCGGATCGATCCGCAGATCTCCACAAGTCATATCGGTAGGAATAGTTGTCATGCTGCGACTGCGCCGCAGTAAAGCCGCCACTCGTGCCAAAAATTCGGGCATCCCAAACGGTTTCTTTAGATAATCGTCAACTCCAGCCTGAAGTGCGTTCACTAGATCGATTTCGCGAATTCGTGCCGATAGCATCAACATCAAGGAGTTACCTTGAGGATATAACCATTGACAAAATTCGATCCCTTCTCCATCGGGTAAATCTGAATCTACAATCGCCAGCGTGGGGAGTTGTTGTGTGCAACATTGATAAGCCTGAGCTAGTGTCGATGATTGCTGCACCTGATATCCAGCTTGCTGAAGGTGCCAAGCTAGGAGCGATCGCAAGTTGTGATTGCCTTCGATAACGTGAATCTGCACACTTTTTTCAGGATACAACTTTCAATTTTTTCTTCTCAGGTAGTTGGTTCTAATTAAAGATACATTGTCTAAAATTGGAACATAAAATAGTAGTCTAACGGTCTAGATGATATCTACCTAGTCTAAATAGTGGCTGACGATTTGCGTCCACTCTGCCAACGTGTATTTTCCGCACCTCAGTTCTAAAAAATCTAGCGTAAAGTAAACAGATAGATAGATACCAACTCAACCAATTTCGATCTATCCTATTTAATATGTCAAGGGATTAAGCTATGCTGCAAACTACAGAAACAATCGGGCACTACCAAAAGATTACCGATGCCTTAGTCGAAATGTGGCACCGTGGCTACCGCTTCGACGATTTACGATTGTATCTCGATGGGTACTTAGCAGCATTACGTAGCACCAATGCTCTAGAAGCCTATCAAATCAATCGACTTGAGGAGGAAACGATGCGTTATGTTTACGATCCTTCCAACTTTGAGCGCGTCGAACTTCAGACAGAACCAGAATATTATTAATGCGCTGGTAGATGGAGTTCGCCCGGCAATTCTCAATTAATATTTCTATGATTGAGAACTACCGAGCGAGCTTTATAAGCTAACTGTCAACTGTCAATTATCAACTAGCCAGAGCGACTTCCACCATTTGTTGAAGTTCACCTTTTTGATAGAGTTCGGTCAGTACATCAGAACCACCCACAAAGTCACCGTTAATGTACACTTGAGGAATTGTCGGCCAATTAGAATATTCTTTGACTCCTTGGCGAATGTCTCCATCTTCTAAGACATCAACTGTTTCGTAAGGTACGCCCAGAATATTTAAAATTTGAACGACTTGGTTGGAAAATCCACATTGGGGCATCAGTTTATTGCCCTTCATGAATACCATAATTTTGTTGTCTCCGATCAGCTTGCCAATCTTTTCTGTTGCTGGGGTAGTCATATTTTTGAAAATAATTGAAAGTGAATATTTTTGGGTTTAGCCAACCGATTTTAAATTGGCACTACAGGTAGTAGTTAATCCGCAGCTTGCCATGTTTCGGGGGTGTACGTCTTGAGTGCGAGGGCATGAATCGCTCCGCTATCCATCGCTTCACGTACGGTACCATATACCAATTGATGCTGCTGGATTAGGGATTTGCCTGCAAATTGGGACGAAACTACCACGGCTTGGTAATGATCGCCGCCACCTGTCAAATCTGTGATTTGGACGATCGATTCTGGGATACCCGCTTCGATCTTTGCTTTAACTTGACTGGGAGTAATCGCGCTCATGCTGAGTTGGGAGTTGGGAATTGGGAATTGGGATTGGTGCGCGTAGCTTTTTGATAAGGCTGTACCTACCGTAGGCTGCCAACGCCTAACGCATTGAGATCGATAGACTAGAAGGAAGGTTTTAGATCCCGATTGGGAAGTTTAAAATCAATCTAATTGATTAAGGATGTTTTAATTATAACTGGAGACTCGATCGCCGATCTAGCTTAGGGATTAGCGATATCCGAAAGCTTTACCCAGCGAAACTGGCGATCTCCACCTAATTCAACCACAACTTTGACTCTAGGATCGATCGTCGGTAACTCGCTCAGATAAGCTAATTCCTGACTAGACAATACCTGTCCATCAATCAACCACAATACTAAACCTTTAGATGTTGGTAGCATATGGGTGAGATATGTATCCAGCATAGGCGGGATATAGTAAGTGCGAATTTCTTTTTTGCCGACATGAGCGGGACGTACTCCATGTACGCTAGTGAGATAGGTACTCAGATCGCCCATACCCCGGGCGGATAGGCGCATACTCTCATATCCGGTTGCCCTAAGTCTGCGTTGATACCGACCTTCATAGCCACCTTCGAGCGGGGCGTAGACACCCAATGCTCCAGCTTGTTCTAAATCCCGAATAAATGGCTTACCAGTCGTAATTAGCGGCATCTCGACATCCTGTTAATATCAGCGATCTGTGGTTGGCGATCGAACATCGTGATTAGGGGTAGTAATCTTGCTACGCACCTAAATGTCGATCGCGATAATGGGGCTTGAGCGAAGATAAATATTAATTGCTTATTCTCCCTTCCAATTATGCCACGAGTGGGCAAGCCTGAACTAAACTTACGTCAGGATATTGACCCCATCATAGACGAGGGAGACTAGTTCGCCGCGATCGCTAAATTTAATTTCGGGTGCCTTGGGAGTCATAATGACGATATTCTCAAATGCCCAGCAACAACCGTAGGATTTGGCTAAATCGACGAGTAGTTGAATTTGAGGAATATCGATCCCAATTTGGTAAAAATAATCGAAATAACTTAAATAAGCCACTCGATAATCTTGCATTGTCGTCGGTAGTGATGATAACTCGATCGTCGGATACCTTGTTTGGATCTCAGCAATCGACACCTGATTCAAGAAATCTCCGAGTGGATCGAAAGCCAGCGTTTGCTGTTCCGCAAGAATTTGAGCGCAAGAATTGGCATAAGCTTTCACAACATCTATAAATTCTGGCTCGATTTGGCAATATATTTCTCTATTATAACTCTGCCAGATTCGCTCTGATATTTTACTACCTACATTGACTAAATCTGGACGATTTATTAGGATTGTCATCGCAGTTAGCGGATTTTCTGTCCATATAATCCGCTCTCGTTCCATTCCAGCATATAGATAACAAGCATGAATGGTATTCTATACCCATTCGTAATCTGTCGTTCGATCGGCTAGGATCTTCTCCTACTTTGTGGAATAAAATCTACTTCTAATTTAACTAGTTTTCAGCGTTTACTTAACACTTTTACTAAATATTGGGCTAGAGATTCACCTTCGCTCGGATTAGTGGCAGTATTCATTAAATAATAATATATTATTTTAATTCTAACTAATTAGAATTAAAATAATTTTTAGATATATTTAGATTTAACTTATTTATAACTTGAGCAATTATATCTCTAAGATACAGTAATCCTTAATTACCTTTACTCTCTGGTTTCTCTTGGGTAAAAAAGTATACTAGAGAGAGGAAATCTGAATCTGGAGCTTACTAGTCAAATCGAATTGTAGCTATGATAATCTTGCTGTGAGTATCTAGGCATAACAGCTTAGAATACAAAGCCACATTCACATATTAGCTAAAAGTTGAACCGATCTGCATGGTCAATTTGGCTGATTTCGACCTGTAAATAGATACTACCGCTCCAAACCGGAGCCGAGCTAGCAATTACTTTGTGGGCATATCCGCTAGCAAATGAGCATCGATAAAAACATCATTCACCTAGTTGAGAATTGAGAATGTGAATTATACCAAAACTAGTTTACGTCGCCAATTTCTGCTGCGGCGACAAGCTTTGCTACCAGAAATCTGGCAATCTCAGAGCGACAGGCTTTGTCATCACCTTGCCAACTCTCCCCAATTTATCGCAGCGCGAACAGTTCTTGCTTATCAAAGCCATCGTCAAGAACCCAATCTCGACTATTTATTTACCCACACCAACAAGCAATGGGGATTACCCAGATGCGTCGGCAAAGATCTGCTGTGGCACTGCTGGCAACCTTCACAACCGATGGTAATTGGGAGTTATGATATTTTAGAACCCCACCCAGAATTACCACTGTTATTACTCGATCGAGTCGATTTAATTCTGGTTCCAGCCGTGGCGATTACCTCCGGTACCACCAAGCCAAACGAGCGTGGTGGTTATCGATTGGGTTACGGAGGTGGTTATTACGATCGATTACTCACAGATCCGATCTTGGTTCGAGTTCCGACGATCGGGATTGTGTTTGATTTTGCCGATCTAGAGATACCACCGTTGGCAAATCTCCCATGGAGTATCGATCCTTGGGACATACCATTAGATGCAGTTTGTACGGAATTGGGTATGAGGAATTTTTAGCGTTGCTAAATCGATGTATAAGAGAGGTGCGATTCGTTGATTAGTAAATCACGGTAATCAGTCCGTACATAGCTAATCCAGCGTAAGGCTCCTAGCCCCAAGCTGAACTTCAAGATTGATGAAGGTGAAAGTCCTTCCTATCAAACTC